>ERZ1673693.70-NODE-70-length-135814-cov-21.201578_pt1 | contig 135814 bp, 131 predicted proteins | sample MGYA00580223_ERZ1673693 | MGnify/ENA primary metagenome ERZ1673693 (study PRJEB41218, sample SAMN15661741) | gut metagenome | host: Homo sapiens | place: Canada: London | collected 2015-08-20/2019-03-30 | study: EMG produced TPA metagenomics assembly of...
ATCATATTTCGTCTGTACCGTTTTTCTTTTCATAAACCTATAAAATCACGACTTGCGAGAGGACGCTTATATCTGCCCTTCAAGCCCTAAGAAAGCACCACAGAATCTGCGACACTACGTCCGTTAAACTCCGGTTAAATTGTTTCCAGATCATATTCGTTGGTGCCGAGTCCGATTTTGACTGCGTGCTCAATACAACTCTTCCACTCGGTATCCGGATGTGTCATATGGAAGTGATCATGATCACATTCCTCATGATGCTCATGTGCATGCGCAATATTCTTTCCAAGAACACTGCTCTCTACCGGTGTTGCCTGATTGCAGAGATCCGCACATGCCTGATCCAAAGCTACCGGATCAAAAGAAGCTAACATCCCAATGTTCGGAAGAATCGGAATATCATTCTCTGGATGACAGTCACAGTTTGGTGATACGTCACAGATCAGTGAAACATGGAAACATGGTCTGTTCTGACAGACTGCGAGACTGTACTCTGCCATTTTGTAATTCAGCATTGCAACAGAGTCCGCATAATCTGCTGAAATTGCATCCTTTGGACAGACTGCAAGACATCTTCCGCAGCCAACACATTTATCATGATCAATTTTTGCTTTGTGATCTGTGATGACCGGCGCTCCGTGTGCACAGATTCTGCCGCAGGCTCCACAACCTATACATGCTTCGGTTGCGACACTTGGTTTTCCTTCGCAATGCTGCTCCATTTTTCCTGCTCTCGAGCCACATCCCATACCGATATTTTTAATTGTTCCGCCAAAACCTGCCGTCTCATGTCCCTTGAAATGTGTCAGGGAAATAAATACATCTGCATCCATGATCGCAGAACCGATCTTTGCCTCTTTCACATACTCACCGTTGACTGGCACAAGTGTTTCATCTGTTCCCTTTAAACCATCTGCGATCAGCACATGACATCCGGTCTGATATGGGGAAAACCCATTCACATAAGCGGTTTCCAGATGATCCAATGCATTCTTTCTGCTTCCAACATAAAGTGTATTACAATCTGTTAAAAATGGTTTTCCACCAAGTTCCTTTACATAGTCTGCTACCACTCTTGCATAGTTCGGACGTAAGAACGCAAGATTTCCATATTCTCCAAAATGAATTTTAACCGCTGCATACTTATCCTTAAAATCAATGTTTTCAAATCCGGCAGTTTTCATAAGACGATGAAGTTTCTGAAGCAGATTTTCATTGCCTGTTGCCTTAAAAGATGTAAAATATACTTTCGATTTCTCCATAATTCCTCCTTGGTTTTGCTTTTACTGCTTTTCTATATGATAACCCCTGACCCCCTGTTAAAGTCAAGATTTTTCTCAAGTTATCGCGGCAGTCGCCAAAATCTCATGCAAGCAAAGACTTTGGCTCGTTGCCCGCATAAACACAGACTCCCGGTGTGGATTCCTGCTAAAAACCCACACCGGGAGTCTGTATTTATCGCCCTGATTGCTGTATTTCCGAAATATTGCTCTCTTCTAAAAATCATCTGTCATCTTAGTCCAGCAGATTCTGCATACTCTCAAGACCGATCAGCAGAGTAGAACTGTTATGTAACAGTGCCGATGTGGTCGGCTGGATCACCCCTGTCACACCAAGTACAATGAGCAGGGAGTTAAATCCTACGATTCTGCGGTAATTCTTTTTGATTCGCTCCATCAGACTGTCACTCAATAATTTTAAGGTGACGATCTGGTACAGATCATCTGAGCTTACCGTGATATCTGCGATCTCTCTTGCAATCTCAGCTCCGTCGCTGATGGCAATTCCGACATTGGCTGCAGACAATGCAGGGGAATCGTTGATACCGTCACCGATCATGATGACTTTTCTTCCGGCTGCCTTTTCTCTCTCCACAAAGCTTGCCTTATCTTCCGGCAGTACTTCCGAATAATATTCATCCACGCCGACACGCTTTGCGATCGCCGCTGCAGTACGCTCACTGTCTCCTGTCATCATGACAACCTTGGACAAACCAGCCCGTTTTAAGGACTGGACAACTGCAGAGGCTTCCTCACGCAGAGGATCTTCGATACAGATGACTGCTGCAAGTTTTCCTTCAATTGCAAGATACAGATGAGAGTATTCCTTCGGCAGTGCGTCAAATTTTGCCTGTTCTCCTTCCGGAATCACACAATTTTCATCTTCAAATACAAAATGTGCACTTCCGATCACGGCACGTTTCTCATTGATCGTCGAAGCGATTCCGTGTGCAACAATGTACCCGACTTTGCTGTGCATCTCGTCATGTTCAAGATTTTTCTGTGTTGCTGCATCCACAACAGCTTTAGCCATGGAATGAGGAAAATGCTCCTCTAAGCATGCTGCAATACGGAGCAGTTCGTCCGTGCTTTCTCCGTTAAATGATACGACATCTACAACCGTTGGTTTTGCCTTGGTGAGCGTTCCCGTCTTATCGAATACAATGGTATCTGCCTCCGCAACCGCCTCTAAATATTTACCACCTTTTACTGTGACATTGTAAAGACTTGCCTCACGGATCGCAGATAAAACAGAGATCGGCATTGCAAGTTTTAAGGCACAGCTGTAATCCACCATAAGAATGGACAGTGCCTTTGTCACATTTCTTGTGAGCAGATAAGTTAAAATCGTACCGCCAAGACTGTAAGGCACCAGTTTATCTGCCAGATGCTCTGCTTTGCTCTCTGCACCGGATTTTAACTTTTCAGAATCCTCGATCATTTTTACGATCTTTTCAAAACGGCTGGAACCTCCAACCTCTTTTACAAGAATGGTAAGTTCGCCCTCTTCCACAACGGTTCCTGCGTAAGCCGTGCTCTCTACGGTCTTTCTCACCGGGACTGACTCGCCTGTTAAGGAAGCCTGATTTACCATCGCCTCTCCCTCAGCAACAACACCGTCAAATGGAATGATATTTCCCATATGAACAACCACTTTGTCTCCGGCTTTGATCTGGGAAGTCGGAACTAACACTTCCTGTCCACCGCTTACTAACCATACTTTTCCCACATTTAAGGACATGGTTCTCGCCAGATCATCCACAGATTTTTTATGTGTCCACTCTTCCAATAATTCACCAATTCCAAGCATAAACATAATGGAACCTGCGGTATTAAAATCACCTCTAAGAACTGAAACACCGATGGCAGTTGCATCTAAAACCGGAACTTCGATCTTTCCTGCTGCAAGTGTTGTTAGTCCTTTCCAGATATATTTTACGGAGCGGAGTGAAGTGAGACAGATACGGATCGGATAAGGAAGGATCCAGCGTCTTGCGTAATGGAACACAATCTTACCAATTAATTTTTCCTGGTAGGTATTGTTTAACTCCCTTCCCGAATTCTCGATCAGACCTTCCGGTACTTCCACATCCTCGTAGTGGAAACCACGGAGTAATTCGATGATCGTCTGTCTGTCACCTACATAAGAGATCACTGCGTCGCAGGTTCTGTCGTAAACTTTTGCAAATGTTACTTCTTTCTGGCTGTGTAAAAAATAAAGAAGTGTATCTGCCTGTGCATAACTCATGCGGTTCTGTACTGCGTGGATACGCATTCTTCCTTTTGCCTCGTGCTTTATCATAAATTTCATTATTCTTACATCCTTCCAGTTATGCGGTCTGTACTTACCAGACCACATATGTCAATCTGTTTCCTCTTACTTAAGGAAGAGGCTGCCACACGTTTCCTGTGCGACAGCCTCTTTACGAATCCACCTCTTATGCTTCTGCTGGCTCGGAAGCTTCTTCTACAACTTCCTCTGCTTTCTCTGCGTCCTCAACAACTGCTGCCTCTTTTGCTGCTGCACGTTCTTCATTGATCGTCTTTGCATCTTCATAGATGTCACCAGCATTCTCCTGAACAGTTGTCACTGTTTTCATTACACAGTCCTTAGCTCTTAAAACCGCTGCTGTACACTGTGTATATACTTTCTTCGCATCATCACTGGCTAAAATCTTAACACCAGCTGTTCCAAATAATGTACCTCCTGCAAATAATGCAATTTTCTTCCAATCTACCATGATAAAATCCTCCTTTTTGTATTTCATGAAAGCAGTTTTCTTCTTCCGCTGTCTTCATTTTTATTATGATTTTTTCATAAAACACAATGTTTTCCTGTGTTTCGTACCGATTATAATTCGCTTTATATCAGTTACACAAGCCTAACGTATTTTATTGATAAATTTTATCATGTTCTGTTTTTATCTGTTGATGATCACACGGTCTCTGCCTCTCTCCTTTGCGAGATAAAGTTTTTCATCCGCCTGCCGGTAAACGTCCGAAACATCCATACCGTCTGCAAACTGTTCCACACCACAGCTGAATGTAAATGCCCGGTTCTTTTTCTGTTTTCCAAACAGTCTGTAGTCTGCGCTCATTTTCGCCAGCATATGGCGAATCTCCTCCTCCGTCACATCCGGCAGGATCAGCATAAACTCTTCTCCACCAAATCTCACTGCGATTCCATCTGCTATCAGATTACGTTCCAGTATCCTCGCAAATTCAATGAGCACTTCATCTCCAAAAGCATGTCCGTATTCATCATTGACCTTCTTAAAAAAATCCAGATCGATCAGTGCCGCATAAACGTCTTTCTTCCCTTTCTGTGCCAGCCGCTCAAGATAGCGGTTCAGATATCTCCGGTTATATAACCCGGTCAGCGCATCATGATCTGCCGCCTGTTCCAGCTGTCTGCTAAGACTTGTGAGTTCTTCCGCCTGCTTTTTCTGCTGCACATTTAAAAGGATCGTGATCGTAAACACACTGAAAAGTACGATCATCAATGAACAGACCGTAGAGTTTAACTCACTCTCAGCCGTTACCAATTCCACATCCACCGGATGATAATATGCAAGGATGACCGCTGACATATCCACCAGAAAAGCGAGACATCCGAAGATCACTGCCGCAGTCGTTGGAAGAAAGGTTGCAATTGCCACCATGGCGAGCACCATATACACGATCGTTCCCGTCTGGTAAATGTAATAAAGTATCGGAAACTCGAAAAAAGTGATCAGTGTAATGATGACATAGGCTGCACGCTTCACATGTCTTGACCGGATACCCCAAAATGTCATTCCAAATATGACCAATGTACACAGGGCACAAAAAATCGTCGGCGCACTGAGTCCATAAATATACACATTTCCAACAAATCCAAACAGATTTCCAATACTTCCTGCTGCTCCCAGCACATAAAACTGTCTCAGTCCAACATTGACAGATGTATCAAATAAGCGGTTCATAACCGTTCCTCTCTCACTTCCAGCCGGATTTTCGGATCAAAGCTGTTTTTCTTCATTTTACCATAATATTCTTAAAAAACAAGAAAAGTTGTTTTTCATGGAAAAATATATTTTCTATTGTCTGGCTCACCTTTTTGCGGTAAAATAGTCTCGGATTTTTCATATGGTAAAGTACAAACAGGAAAATCTCACAGGTACTTTCGTCAGAAGAAGGAAGGAGGAAAAAGATAGCATGCGGTCTGTCAGACAAAAATATATCAGTCTCATACTCATTCTCTCTATGTTTTTCCTCGGAATGTGCTGCGGCAGCACACAGGCAGATTCTTCTCTGATGTATGGAATTCTCCATCACACAGACAGTGTTTTCGTAAATTCCGGCGTTGATGATTTACCGGAGCAGCTTTCCACCGATACCACGGAGCGTATGATCTCAGCCAATGCATATCTCCGTCAGGAAGGCAGACGCATAAACACACGCACAAACCGTGCGGTCAACTGTCTGTTTCTGATTGTGGAACTTCTTTCACAATTGTTTCCCGTCATTTTTGCATGCAGCGTTTTAAGTCAGACTTATCGCGCACCGGGCAATCATGTCATCGTTCGTTATATCCACAAGAAGGATGGCAAGAAAAATAATGAAACCATATAATTCCTACTGATTTACCGCACATTTTATCCGCGGTCTTATTTTGGTACGCAAAAATCCCATTTACAGGATATCTGCGCCCAAATGCGCAGGTATCAGAAAGGTATGGTTCTTATGGTTGAACATATTTTATTTGCAGTTTTAACGGCTGCTGTCATCGGTGCTGCTATTTTTATGTGGTGGTTTGAAAATCACGATGAAAAAACAGATTCTGGAAATGAAAAAGAAGGGAACTAAGTTATTATGAATATCGGATTAATTATTTTTGCAATTATTGGATCAATTATTGGTCTTGCCTCTACATTTTACATTGTGATCTCCATGTTTTGGATTCTTGGTGTTAAGATTGTGCGCAGGATCAAACATGGCACTCCACTGTATGATTAATATCATATAAAAACGCTCCGCAGGCTGCTGTACTCCTGCGGAGCGTTTTATTCTTCGTCATTCATGCGGCAAACCGCGTCCGATCCAGCTATCATTTTTCCCCGGAAAAGACCGGAATACGCTTCTTACCAGAATATCCAGTAAATCAGCCCCAGTACCCAGCTTGAAACTATCCCATATAAGATCACAGGACCGGCGATCGTAAAAATCTTACATCCGATTCCAAAAACCTGCCCTTCTTTCTGAAACTCGATCGCCGGGGCAGCCACACCGTTGGCAAAACCTGTGATCGGCACAAGCGCCCCCGCGCCTCCCCAGTTTGCGATCGACGGATAAATGTTAAATCCCGTCAGGATCACGCTGAGCAGGATCAGAAGCATGCTGCACCAGCCTCCGGAGGTGTCTTTGTCCAGTCCATAATTTTCGCACGTATTTAAAATGAACTGCCCGATACAGCAGATGATCCCACCGGTAAAAAAAGCCTTTACCATATTAAAGATCAGATTGTGCGTCGGTGTCACCTGTTTCACATAATCGTTATATGCCTGATCGCGCTCTCTCGTATCCTTGCTGTGCACGGTCTGATTCAGTTTCTTTATCTGCTCTGTCTCTTTATCTGCCATTTTCTGTGCCTCCTGTATCCACATATTTTATGTTCCTGTTTTTTGTCCGGCATAAATCCTCTCTCTTATCTTGCCTTTTTTACTGTAAAATATGCATAACACAGGTTCTGTAATTCCATGAACCGGCCAATATTTTTTCTTACTTTCAAAGAATAAGTATCTCTTATTTTTTTCTTTGTTTTATATAAGTAATCCTAATGGAATTAGATTACATTATGCATTGAATCACTTACTATTTGTAGTATAATGTTGATAGAATCTGTCGGCATACACTGTTTCAGGAAAACGCTGCGGATCGACCACAATGAAGTAAATGGAGCATGCCATGAAAAAATATATTTGTCTCTTTCTTTCAACCTTGATGTTTCTTACTGTTTTTTCCCCTGTCAACTGCTATGCCCGCGATGGTAAAAAAGTCATCCGGGTAGGTTTTTACACACTAGCTAATTATCAGGAGTGTGATGAGAACGGAAACTACAGCGGTTATTTTGTGGACTACCTCCGGGAGATCAGCCAGTATACCGGATGGGAATATGAATTTATCCAGATGAATTACTCAGCATGCCTGAAATCCTTAAATGACAGAAATATTGACCTTGTCTGCGGTGTGGACTATTCTTCCTTCCGGACAAGCACTCTTGACTTTTCTGCACAGCCGGCGGTCACAACCCATTACGAACTGTATGCGCTGAAGGATAACGATACCTATTACTATAACGACTATGCGGATTTCGATGGAATGAGCATTGGCGTTCTTGCAAGCTGTAACCATTTAGACGCTCTGGATGACTATGCGGCTGCACACCATTTTTCTTTTGAGAAACAATACTTTGGAAACACAGCACAACTGGAAAAAGCGCTTGAGGACAACACTGTGGATGCCATTTATGCTACAAATGTTTCCCACCCTTCGGAGAAAAAGATTCTTGCAAGCCTTCCTTCTTTTCCTCTTTATTTTGTGACTTTTAAGGGAAATCCGATCATGGAAGACTTAAACAGTGCCCAGGCTGTGATCTTAGACGTCAATCCCAACTTTGATCACGACCTCTACACCACTTACCAGCAGGATATCCGGAATTACCGCTGCGAATTTACCCGGGATGAGTTAGACTATCTTTCCACAGCGCCGGAGATTACAGTGACCTGTGACCCCTCCAAAGCACCGATTGAATTTTACAATGAGAATACACAGACCGTTTCCGGCATCGCTGCGGATGTTCTCGATCTTGTCAGCCAGTATACCGGTCTGCATTTCCGATATATAAAGTCTGACAGTTTCTCCGATGCACTGGCGAAGCTGCAGTCTCATGAGATCGATATCCTTACGGCACTGGCACACGATTATGCATGGTCTGAGCAGAATCAAGCGTTCCTGTCAACCCCTTATCTGAACTCGTCCATTGTGGTTGTACGGAATAACAAAACCAAGAGCCATGAGCGGAATATCGTTGCACTGCCGCACAGCTTTAATCTCACAAATTCCATTCTGGACAATCCGGAATACGATACTGAGGATGTGGTCTATTATGATACAATTGAGGAATGTTTTCAGGCTGTGCTGTCCGGCAGTGCAGACTGTACTTATGCCAACAGCTATAATTCCAGCTATCTGCTCTCGCAGGTAAAATACCGTAATTTGTCCTCCACAACGCTCACTGCCATGACAGAGGATGTTTCCTTTGGTCTGTCTGACCAGTGCGATCCAAGACTGCTCAGCATTATCAATAAGGGACTGGCGTGTATTTCCTCTGAACAGCTGGATTCCATTATCCTTCAGAACTGCAGTTATAAGGAGGATCCATCCCTTTTAACACTTGTTTATGCTTATCCGCGCATTTCCATTGCAATCATTCTGGCAGTCAGTATGACCCTGCTCTCACTGCTGCTGGGTATTCTGCTGATCCATAGCCGGAAAACAAAAGAGATCCGGATCATGTCGGAGACAGATGCTCTCACCGGTCTTTATAACCGGAGGGCTGCCGAAGATCATATTACAAGACAGATGCAGGAAGATGGCAGAAATCCTGGCTGTGTACGTCCACTGATCAGTATCGATCTGGACAAATTCAAACAGGTGAATGATACTTATGGACATTTAGAAGGGGATGCTCTCTTAATTGCGGTTGCAGACACGCTCCGCACATCTGTCCGCAGTTCTGATATTGTAGGACGCATCGGTGGCGATGAATTTGTTGTGTACCTCTCAAATGTCACAGACAGACAAAATGCCATGGCAGTTGCAGAAAAACTGTGTCAGGTCATCCGCGAACTCTCCACCATGAAAAAAGAATGGAGCAATATTTCTGCGAGCATTGGAATCTCGTTTGCCGATCATCCAAATATTAAGATGGAAGAACTCTATATTTCGGCTGATAAAGCTATGTACTCCGCCAAAGAAAACGGAAGAAACCAGTATCAGACCCTCTGATGTCCCAGCAGGATGTCACTGTGGAATATTGACACTCCACAGATACTGCTCTCCCTTCCCCCACAAAAGCAGTTCCTTCATCTGCTCGTCATATAGTTCATCCGGACGGAATTCTTTTAAAATATGGATCAGATAAGTCTCTTTTTCATCCTTGGGGCTGATCTGATCTAAATTTTTGTCTAATAGTTCCCGAAGTTCCAGCGGTTTTATATCATCTGGAATCTCAAATCCCCCGATTTTTCCGGCAACCCCTGCTCCGTAATAAAATTCATAATTTCCAAGCATTACTGCTTTCTGCATATTACATTTTAAGATCACGCTCTGGCGTGCGATGGATGTGACCATATCCGTCATTCTCTCTTTCGTCTTGTGCAGACATACTCCCACTGCTTTGGGCTGTGTCTGACTGTTCTTATTTTTTATCTTATGCCATAATCACGTTTTCGTCAAATACCATGCTGACCATATAACAATGTCTCTGTGCTGTCCTTCTGACAAATGCCTGTGAAAATGTTTTCTCCAGACTGTCCTTTCTGCATCAGGGCGGTGTCATGTGATGTCCAAAATACCAGAACGCTCCTGCACATTTTCCAAATGCCATAAATAGCATGATCCAGGAAAGTCCTTCTTTTATCTGGAATCTTCTGAAAATGATCGGGAACGTATTTAAGATTTCTGCCAGTGCCACTGCAATACATCCCACAAAAATACCTGCACAGAAACCATATACATACAAAAGCCAGTGCCCGACCGGAAGGCTGATATCTGTAAATACCGACATAATTGTGCCAAAAATCCCACCAAGCACGATCATATTTTCAAAAAGAATGGTATTTTCCGCCCGGTTGCATTTTGCAATCATTCTTGGCACGACACCGATGACTATGATAAATGCAAAGGTTCCCGCTGCCACTCCGACACCGGAGGCAAGTCCGATAAATCCGAGAAATAAATGTTTAATCCACATCAACACTGTGTCCTCTTCTCTCTGCGTTATTGATGAAAGCGGTATCCAGATCTGTCTCATATTTCCGCATCTCGATCTGGATTGGTGTCGGATCATGCGTGATTTTCTTGTGTCCCACATGGTTGAAAAACACAATAATCCCAACAGCAAGTCCAATACTGTAGCAGATTTCCAGTTCGGTGATGCCATTCGATTCCATTCCCGTGATCTGCTGATAAAACTTTGCAAAAACATCTGTCACACCTACGTCATTGTTAAAAGCCATGATCGTAAAAGCAGCCCCAAAGAAAATCAGGATACATAAGATCACTGTCTTCAGACAATTCATCCACACCGGTTTTTCCGGGGACTTCACATACTCTACGATAAAGTCTGATTCTCCCTCATTGCTGATGTCCAGATTCGGGTAGTCCTCATGGATCAGTTCGATCACTTTTAATACGGAAAACACAACAAGCGTATTCTTTTTCTTCTTATCATCCTCTGCCCGGAAGGAATATAACTTCTTCTGCCTGATCTGGCGCAGTGCCGCCTGATCGGTGCACTCCATCTTTGCCACGTCACCAAGTGTCACACGGCGGTCTGTCACGACAACATTCTTTCCGATCTTTAAATAAAGTGTATCGCCTGCACTCATGCGTAGGTCCTGCTTTCCTCTGAAATAACTTCCTGTACGAGCATCCCATCCTTTGGCTCTCCTGTATCCTTCTCGTTTGTCATATAATAAAACGCTGTTCCTGCCAGCAGTGCAAGCACAAGAAGCATAAGACAAATCCGATACTTTTTACAATTCATAATAATTTCGTCCTTTCTGTTTGATAAATGCGTCAGCTATTTTTTTCAGTACGCACACCGATCATTCCTGCATACTATATTGCATTACCATGCTTCTTATTATGTATGTGATTGCTTTAAAATATACATACTATCTTTGATTTATTTCATTGCATTTTCCCTCAAAACATGATACCTTTTCATAGGACTACAACGTTTATTCAGGATAATTGCAAAACTCTTAGATAACGTAAATTAAATTGTGAAAAATCAACAAAAGACATGAAAGACATTGGGGAGCGGTCGGTACTTAGAAATCAGATTCTGTATTTCATTCTGATTTATCAGAAATGAAATGCAGGATATGAGTTCTTAGTACCGCTACCAGCAACACATAGCGAGAGCGTGTCTTGAATGTTTTTGTTGATTTTGAACAATTTAACTAACTTAAGAGGAGTTTTGCAATTATCCGATACACTGATAAAAGAGGATAATTATGGCAGTAACGAAAGAAATTCTGACTCTGGCTGTCGAAACCGGAGATGCACTGCTTCGAAATGGCGCGGAAGTTTACCGCGTGGAAGATACGGTGCTTCATATTTTAAAAGCATATGAGATTACAGACTGTGATGTCTATGTGCTTTCCAATGGAATTTTTGCAAGTGCAAATGAAAATAAAGAAGATGCCTGCAGCATGATCCGTCATGTACCGCTCGGCTCTACCCATCTCGGAAGGATTGCTGCGTTAAATCAGCTTTCCAGAGAGATCTGTTCCCATGAATGTTCCCTGCGGGATGCCTGGGTGCGTTTAGAAGAATGTAAATCCATTCCAAAAAATAAAAACTGGGTGGAGATATTTTTCTGTGGAGTTGGCAGTGCCGGTTTCTGCTATCTGTTCGGAGGAACTGCCTTAGATTCTTTTGTTGCATTTTTTATCGGACTCGTGTTACAGATTTTCCTGATCGCTTCCGACAGGCATCTGGAATCCAAATTTATCACTAATATTTTAGGAAGCGGCATTGTCACTTTTTTAAGCCTGATCGTGCTCTCCGCAGGGATACCGATCCTGCAGGATAAGGTTGTCATTGGAGATATTATGCCGCTCGTACCGGGAATCGCACTGACAACGTCCATCCGCGACTTTTTCAACGGAGACTATTTATCCGGTGCGATCCATATGATCGATGCGATCTTAACTGCTTTTAGTATTGCCGTTGGCGTGGGCGCTGTTATCACGCTTTACCAGCTTGTCACAGGAGGTGCATTACTTCGATGATCATTCAGTTTCTTGTCAGCTTAGCTGCGACACTCTCTTTTGCTGTATTATTTTCTGCTGAAAAAAAACAGTTGTTTTTCTGCGGTCTGACAGGTGCCCTCGGCTGGATCGTCTACCTGATCTGCTTACAGAATCACACAGACAATGCCATTGCAAACCTGATCGCCACCTTTGCACTGACACTGGTTGCACGGATTCTTTCGGCAGTGCGCAGAACTCCGGTCACGGTGTTCCTGCTCACCGGGATCTTCCCACTTGTTCCGGGTGCCGGAATCTACTATACCTCCTATTACTTTATCATGGGAGATATGAGCCGGTTCTCACAGTACGGAATCAGTACTGTGAAAGTTGCCGGTTCGATCGTGCTTGGCATTATCTTTGGTTTTGCGCTTCCACAGAGCCTCTTTAACGGGCTTTCAAAGCTTGCGCATAAAGATTAACGTTTTGTATTTTTTATTGCTGTCCGGCGATCTTTGCCGCCAGATCCTCCAGATATTCCCAGCGCTCCATTTTCTCTTCGAGCAGTTGTTCTGTCTGCTCTTTTTCTTTTGTGATCTCATTCAATTTCACAAAATCACTGCTGAATTTTAAAGTCTGCGCATCCAGCTCTTCTATTTTCTGTTCCAGTGCAGCGATATCATCTTCGATCGTCTCATATTCTTTCTGTTCTTTATAACTGAATTTCAGTTTACGCTCCCTCTTCCAGGTATCCATGGAAGAAGTCTGGTTTTCTTTCTCCACAGAATCCACAGAAGTTGTCGTATCGTTTTTCGCATCCAGAATATGTCCCGCAGGCACTTTTCCTTCCTCTGCCAATCGGTTTACATAATCTGTGTACCCACCTTCATACTGACAGATCTTTCCATCTTCCTCGAAGGCAAAAATACGGTTTACGACACGGTCTAAAAAGTAGCGGTCATGGGAGACGGTGATCACGATTCCATCATAATTGTCAAGGTAATCTTCCAGTATCGTGAGTGTCCGGATATCGAGATCGTTTGTCGGCTCATCTAAAATCAGGACATTCGGTGCCTCCATAAGCACGCGCAACAGGTTCAATCTGCGCTTCTCTCCACCGGAAAGTTTTCCGATTGGACTGTACTGTTGCGAGGATGGGAATAAAAAGCGCTCTAACATATTGGACGCTGACACCAGACCATCTTTCGTCCTGACAAACTCCGCTGTATTTTTAATATAATCGATCACTTTCTCATTTGGATCCATGTAGGCAATTCCAGCATCTTTTGTGTTCTCAATCTCCTGCGTATAATATCCGATTTTGATTGTCTGCCCGATGGTTACAGTTCCTTCATCCGGCTGGATTCTCTGATCAATGATCTTCATTAGGGTTGTCTTACCGCTTCCATTTGCCCCGACAAACCCGATCCGGTCATTTTTCAGAAAAATATAAGTAAAATCACGGATCAGTACTCTCGAATCATAGCTTTTGGAAATATGCGAAAGTTCTACCGTTGTCTTTCCCATGCGGGAACTGATCGAGCTGATCTCCACACTTCCATCTGTCTGCGGTGCATCCTGATCCTTAAGTTTCTCATAGCGCTGGATTCTGCCCTTTTGCTTGGTAGTACGTGCCTTTGCGCCGCGGCGGATCCACTCTAATTCTTTCCGCAGGATATTCTGGCGTTTCCGCTCACTCGCCTGCTGCATCTCCTCGCGCTCTGCCTTAAGTTCCAGATACCCGGAGTAATTCGCATCATAGCTGTAGATGGAACCTTTATCCACCTCCACGATCCGGTTGCAGACACTGTCTAAAAAGTAGCGGTCATGGGTTACCATAATAAGTGCCCCGCGCCACTTTTTCAGGAAATCTTCCAGCCAGTCTGCCATAGCGGAATCCAGATGGTTGGTCGGCTCGTCTAAGATCAGCACATCGCACGGCACTAAAAGTGCTGCCACAAGCGCAAGACGTTTGCGCTGTCCCCCAGAGAGTTCCCCTGCCTTCTGTTCAAAATTCGTAATGCCAAGCTTTGTCATCATTGCCTTTGCATCACTCTCTAAATTCCAATGTTCCACATGTTCTGCATGATTTCCTGCATTTTGATTTTGCTCTGATGTTCCTCCGACAAAATTCTGACTACTTTGCGCCAACACCGTATCAATCACTGACAATTCCGGATCAAATACCGGATTTTGCGGCAGATAACGCACCACGATATGGTTTGCACGGATCACCTGTCCTTCATCCGGTTCTTCAATGCCCGCTGCAATTTTTAACAGAGTTGATTTTCCGGTTCCGTTGATACCGATCACACCCACTTTTTCTCTTTCCTGCAAATAGAAAGACGCTTTCTCAAAAAGCTTCCTCTCTGTATATGTCTTCGTGATATCTGTTACACTGATAATATTCATAAAACTTATCTTTTACCTTCCATAATCTTCCGGCGCCGAATTGAAGTTGCGGATATACCGCAGACATTCCATTTCCGGCAATGGTTTTCCATAATAATACCCCTGGATATATTCCACGCCAAGGCGCTCCATCTCCTCACTCTGCTCTAACTTTTCCACTCCCTCGACAACCATTGGGATACCAAGCTTCTGCATCGTCCTGATCTCATTTTCAATAACAATTCTGGCTGTCTCATTATTAAAATATGCCAATGTCATGTCTCTGTCCATCTTCACTTCCTGGAACGGAAACCGCATAAGATAAGAGCAGTTTGCACTTCCGGTTCCATAATCATCCATCGCAAAAGAGATCCCCGCATCTCCCAATTCTTTCATATGATGTTCCATAAGCGCCGGTGCATTGATCGCAGTGCTCTCCGTCAGTTCCAGCACGATCATGGAGGTTGGGATATGGTACTTCTGCAGGATCGGCAGAATTGCCTCTTTCAGATTCTGCTGCATACACTGCGCCACCGAAATATTGATCTGGATCGAGCGGATTCCAAGAGACATATTCGATAATACATGTTTGGATAAAAACTTACAGCACTCTTCTAACACGATCTCGCCGATACGTATGATGTCACCGTTTTTTTCTGCGATCGGGATAAATTCAGCCGGTGGAATATATCCAAGTTCCCCGTCAAACAGACGTGCCAATGCTTCGAGGGAAACAATTCTTTTTTCCTTAAGCGAATAGATCGGCTGGTAGTACACCTGAATCGAACGCTCACGGAGTGCGCACTCTAAGATCATTTCAATCTGATTCTGTCTGTAATATCCCTCGATCATCTGCTCGTCCGTCTCAATCACAGGCTCTTTCCCCACATTGCCGGAAGCAACGGACAACAGGTAACTTTTGATTCCGAAAAATTCCGGGATTGTCGTAAAGTCCTTCGGATAATGCATGATCATAACGGTGTGATCCAGCAGAATATGGTTTTCTTCTATCTTCCATTCCTCAGAAAAACGCCCCTCAACAGACTTTACCATCTCCTGATACCGGTCTTTGTCTGTCATGACCACAAAGGTATCCGCATCACTGCGGAATACGTGAAACTTACCACCCAGATGGAAAAAATACTGTCCCAGCTCCGCCATGAGCATATTGCAGTTTTCTGCCCCAAACAGCATTCCCATCTGCTGATACTGGCGGATTCTGATAATAATGATCGTTCCTTCCTGATCCCGCATCAGTTCGTCCTTCAGCTGCAGCTCCAATGCCGCCTCATTTCCGATTCCTGTCACGGTATCTAAATAATCGTTTGGATTCTGCATCGACAGATAGATCATTATGACGATCACCGAATTTCCAAGGCTGGTCAGCAGGATCTCCCGGTGGTAATACTGCACCCAAATTGCAATCAATGCCGCTGCGGTATAAAAATAGATGATGTATTTCTCCCGCACATTAATGATCTTCCGCCTTGCGATCGACATAACAAGATTCAATGCAAAAAACAGCATGATATAAAAATATCCGAAATTTGCTCCTCTGCCCTGATGATACACTCCATCCTGAAAATAGTAGTAAAACCCGATGAACGGTGTTAAGAGCAGAAAAATAAAAAAGAATGCCGCAGGGATCATTGCAGCTGAAACTGCCCGCTTTTTCTGTCTCTGGTCCAGTTCACTGATCACGACCATATACTTATAGATCATCAAAGAGCTTAAGCCTTCAAACGAAAAAAAGACAAACGCAAGTATCTCGTTCACGATCTGCGGAACGACTCCAGCGTTTGCCAGTCCTATCGATGATAAAATATTAAACGCACTCTCTCCGATACATACGATCAAAAGTGCACGGAATACCCTTGTCTTTTCAGTCGGAAACTGCCACACTACCATAAAATGTACGAATATTAATAACATAAATAATAGTGAAGCCGCTTCAAAACTGTAATTATACTGCATCCGTATCTTCCTCCTGCGCTGCACGTGCCTCGATGATCGCCTCATTCAGCTGCAGCATCTTGGCATCCAGCATAGAGACGATCTCCGAACATTCCCTTAAGTCTCTGCTGATATATTGTGGTGCATTTCCCTCGAACTTATAATAAATCTTGTGTTCTAAACTTGCCCAGAAATCCATTGCCATCGTCCGTATCTGGATCTCAACCTTGGTATCAACCACCCGGTCAGACAAAAAAATCGGTACGGTCACTAACATATGATAGCTCTTATAACCGCTCTCCTTCGGATGCTTGATATAATCCTTCACGGATACCACCGTCAGATCATTCTGCTTACCGATCATCTCCGCAAGCTTGTAAATATCGGACGTAAACGAACAAACAATGCGGATTCCTGCGATATCGTTGATATAGTCCACCATATTGTCAATGGAACTCTCGTATCCATATCGTTTCAGCTTCTTGACAATACTCTCCGGTGATTTGATTCTGGACTTAATATATTCAATCGGGTTGTACTGGTGTACCTGCTGAAATTCATCATTTAAGATCTCAACTTTGGTACTGACCTCCTTCAACGCTGACCGGTATAAAAAAATAATTGTATTCCAACTATCTACCCCTTCACTTAAGGTAAATGGTCTATCCATAATATTCCTCCAACAATATATTCCCCGTGCATGAAAAAAACTTTTATCCATCAACACTCATGCTCCCTTAAGTATACCATACTTTTCTATGATATGGGGAGTTATTTCAAAACTTTACTGTTTTTTCTATTCCTTTTTCTATTCCTGAAGGTATCCTTTCTCACGCAGCTTCTCACCGATGACCTGTAGCATCGGTTCCGTATCTGCCTCCACTGTGTGCCAGTGTTTTCCACCGGTCAGCACATTTAACGGCTGGCTTTTGCTCTTTCTGATGCGCTCCATAAATTCATCCACATCCATGCGGTTGCAGAGCATCAGATCCACCGTGATCTGACCATAGATGTCATGCTCCACCACAGCGTCTAACACCTTTCCGCCGTAATCTACGATCGTGTATAATTCATCCTGCATCTGCTCTGTCGTGTGCTGCACACAAAAGCTTCTCTTTGGCTTCTGCGGACCTTTTCCCGGATTGTAAAGGAAATAACCTTTGTTTGTGCTTAAAATATTCTTATTGGTAGCACGCAAAAGAGCAATATCCTGCACGATCACCTGACGGCTCACGCCGAATTTTTTTGCAAGGTCTGAACCACTGACCGGTTCTTTTTGGTTTGACATTATTTCAATGATTTTTTCCCGTCTGATATCCCCTTCTATCACGGCAACGCTCCTCCTACATCTCCTATACACATATCTATTCCGTTAATCTTCTTCGAATGCATGCATTTCTTCCATCCAGCTTCTTCCGTTAATCTTCCTCGATCACATGCATCTCCAGAAAATCAAAATCGATTGACTCAATGAAACTGTCCTGGGTAAATCTTGTCTTTGCATGGCGTTTGAATTCAGCAACATTGACATCGAGCCAGATTGGTTTTCCAAGATCAAATGCATAGCACACTTCATCGATTGCCCTGAAAATTTTATGGGTACGTGTATCATCCGATTCGTCTGTGATGGTTGTATCCCGAAGCAGATGATTGTCTTTCATCATTTTAAACCAGATTCTCATTCTTCCACTTTCCTAATATTACTCATTCTATCCTGCGACATACTTCTTATCCGCCGCTGCCGGTTTGTCTCATACATCAAAAGCGATGCTGAAATGGCAGCATTTAAAGATTCCACCTGTCCACACATTGGAATTTTAATATAAGTATCCGCAAGATCAGCGATTTCATCCGACAGACCGTTTCCCTCATTTCCGATCATAAAGGCAGTGGCTCCTGTATAGTCCGGCTCATCATACTGCATCTTTCCTTTCAGATGGGCAGCATACGTTTTTACCCCTGCATTTTTCAGTTCACAGATGGTCTCTGCCAGATCTCTGGTCACAAAAAATGGCATGCGGTAAATACTTCCCATCGTTGAACGGATTGTTTTCGGATTGAAAAGATCGACGGTTGTATGATTCATGACCACACCGCTGATTCCTGCGCCCTCTCCGGTGCGCAGCATCGTCCCAAGATTTCCCGGGTCCTGGATGCTCTCTAAAATCAGAAGATGCGTGTCTGCCCCTTTTAACAGTTCTTCCAGACGATACTGTGGCTTTCTGACCAGACAGAGAATCCCCTGCGGTGTCTGCGTATCTGATACCGCTTTGAATACAGAATCTGATACGATCTCATAGGTATAGCCTGCAAGCATTTTATCATTCTCTGCAAAAAAACTCTCCGACACATACACCTGTTTTAACCACTCTTCCGGAACTTCCTGAAACATTTTCCGTCCCTCTACGACAAAGAGTTCCTGTTCGTTTCTCGCTTTTGCCTTTTTCATCAGAAGCATCAGATTCTTCATCTGCTGATTGCTTGTACTTGTGATCATACTTTTCTCCAAACAAATCTTTTTCTTATATGTCATAAAAACTCCACGAACCAAAATCCGTGGAGTTTTAAATTCTTTCCTGTATTTCGTAATGATTCCAAATTAGATGGATAAGTTCTTAGCAATCTGATATTCGTACTCTGGAATCTCTTTCTTCATTGCAAGAGCCTCATCAATATCAAAATCAACAAAAGCGCCATGACGATATCCAACGACACGGTTTGTCTTTCCCTCACACAGAAGGTCTACTGCAAGTGCTCCCATGGTTGAAGCATATACACGGTCTTTTGCTGTCGGAGAACCACCACGCTGCATATGTCCTAAGATGGTAGCACGTGTCTCAATACCGGTAGCTGCCTCAATACGTTTTGCCATGCTTGCAGAATGTCCGATACCCTCGGCATTTACGATGATATGATGTTTCTTGCCATGTTTACGTTTTTCGATGATGTTGTTTACTAACTTCTGCTCGTCGTAATCATATTTTTCCGGTAACAGGATATCCTCTGCTCCGTTTGCGATACCACACCATAAAGCGATGTATCCGGCGCCACGTCCCATAACCTCGATGATAGAACATCTCTCATGGGAAGTAGAGGTATCACGTACTTTATCAATTGCCTCCATTGCTGTATTGACAGCGGTATCAAATCCGATGGTGTACTCAGTACATGCGATATCTAAGTCGATGGTTCCCGGAAGACCGATCGTATTGATTCCAAGTGCTGCCAACTTCTGGGCACCCTTGAAAGATCCGTCACCACCGATTACGATGATTCCATCGATACCATGTTTCTTACAGATCTCAGCACCTTTCTGCTGACCTTCCGGTGTTGTAAACTCCATACAACGTGCTGTCTGTAAAATCGTACCACCACGCTCTATAATATCAGATACGTCCTTTGCTTCCATATCTACGATTTCTTCCTGAAGAAGTCCTGCGTATCCTCTCTTAATTCCTTTTACCTTTAATCCTTTTACAATTGCCTCTCTTACAACTGCACGAATTGCTGCGTTCATTCCAGGTGCATCTCCGCCACTGGTAAGTACACCGATTGTCTTGATCTCTTTTGCCATTTTATAAGTTCCCTCCTAAAAATAAATATACCCATTGAATATCTGTTTACCCATTTACAGATATTTATTTATCTAATCTACACTATTTTAATATCTTTACGCTCTCTTTTCAATGCTCTTTTCTACAACTTTTACATTATTTTCACCCAGAAAGTTCGTCAAATTGTTCACAATCTCCTGATTTATGCAGATATTGTAGTTATTTGGCAGTCGTTTCATTGCTTTTATGGATGAAATGTAAATGACAACCGAATCTCTTCCATCCGAATCATGAAGCTTTCCATAAAGTTCCTGCTCCTTCGCCTCAAACTCTTCCTTCGTGGAAAACTGAAGCCAGAGTTCCCTTTTTACACTGTCAAAAGAAGTGATCTGCTCACAGATGATCTTTCCGTTCTTATCTTCCTCCACATTAGCCCGTCCGGTGATAAATACCTTCTCATCCTCATTTAATAAGGAACTGTACTTCTCATAGCTGTTCGGGAATACAATCACTTCCACAGTTCCGACGAGGTCTTCTAATGTGAGAAATGCCATGACTTTATTGTTTTTCGTGTACTTGACCGTCTTTTCTGTGATCATTCCGCCGACTGTGACTTTCTGGTTATCCTTTACCTTCACCTCATTGGTCTCTTCATCCAGGACAAAATCCGTTGTGACCGCCGAAATATTCTTGCGCCAGCGCTCCTCATATTCCTCGAGCGGATGTCCCGTCAGATAAATGCCGAGCACCTCTTTTTCAAAACCAAGCTTGATCTCCTTACTGTATTCCTCAAGCTGCGGAAGACGGATCTCATAGTCCTGTTTTTCTTCCTCCGGCACAAGATCAAAGAGTGTCATCTGACCGGACATACTCTTTTTCTTCTCCGAGGCAAGGTTGTCCATGATCGTGGAAAAAACAGTGATCATCTGCTGCCTGTTTCCGTCAAGCCCGTCTAACGCCCCCGCTTTGATCAGGTTTTCCACCGCACGTTTGTTGACTTCACGGCAGGAAACACGCTCCAAAAAGCTTTGCAGTGTCTTATAAGTTCCATTCTCCTCACGCTCCTGCAGGATCAGATCCACGACCGGTCTTCCGATGCTCTTGATTGCATACAGACCATAGCGGATGTTATCTCCAACTGCGGTAAAGACACCTTCCCCTTCGTTTACGTCCGGTGGAAGCACTTTGATTCCCATCTGGCGGCAGGTAAAAATATACTCGGAAACTTTTCTGGTATTATCGATCACAGATGTCATCAGCGCTGCCATAAATTCTACCGGATAGTAATATTTAAAATACGCTGTCTGGTAGGAAACCACTGCATAAGCCGCTGCATGTGATTTATTAAATGCATATTTTGCAAAATCCACCATGGAATCGTAGATCTTATTCGCTGCCTGCTCGCTGATACCGTTTGCAATACAGCCTTTGATTCCCTGTTCCTCGTTGCCGTAAACAAAGTTCTGACGCTCTGCATCAATGACATACTGTTTCTTTTTACTCATGGCACGACGGATATTGTCCGCCTGTCCCATCGTGTATCCGGCAAGTTCCTGCACGATCTGCATCACCTGCTCCTGATAAACGATACAGCCATAGGTCGGCTCTAAGATCGGTTCTAATTCTTTGCATTCGTAAGTAATACTGTCGCGCTCATTTTTTCCTTTGATATACTTTGGAATAAAGTCCATTGGTCCAGGACGATACAGGGAAATTCCGGCGATGACATCCTCTAAGCTCTGCGGTTTTAACTCCTTCATGAAGTTTTTCATTCCGGCACTTTCAAGCTGGAACACACCCTCGGTTCTTCCGGTTCCGATGTAGTCTAATACTTTTTTATCATTGTAGTCGATAAGAACTGCATCCGGATTGGTATGATCATTATAATCGATGTGATTGACATCGATTTTGATTCCATGGTTCTTATATACGAGATCTGCGGCATCCTTGATGACCGTCAACGTTCTAAGGCCAAGGAAGTCCATTTTCAAAAGTCCAAGTTCCTCGATGGTCGTCATGATAAACTGTGTCGTGATTGTTCCGTCGGACGCCCTCGACAGTGGAACATACTCATCCATCGCTTTCTGTGAGATCACAACGCCCGCTGCATGCATAGAAGTATGCCGTGGCAGTCCCTCTAAACGTTTTGACATATCGATCAGTGTACGTACATTCTCGTCCGATTCGTACATGCCGCGGAGCTCCGGATTCATCTGCAGTGCTTTTTCAATCGTAATATTCAGTTCATTTGGGATCATCTTTGCAATAGTATCACAAAAACTATATGGCAGATCCATCACTCGTCCCACATCACGGATGACACCTTTTGCCGCCAGCGTACCGAATGTCACGATCTGCGAAACACAATCCTTGCCATATTTTTTCACGACATAATCGATCACTTCGCTTCGTCTCTCATAACAGAAATCGATATCGATATCGGGCATGGTAACTCGCTCTGGATTTAAGAAACGCTCAAACAGCAGATTATACTTGATCGGATCAATGTTCGTGATACCTGTGGTATAAGAAACAAGGCTTCCTGCGGCGCTTCCACGCCCTGGGCCTACCGGAATCCCATGGGTTCTCGCATAATTGATAAAATCCCATACGATCAAAAAATAATCAACATATCCCATTTTCTGGATGACATTAAGCTCATAATCAAGCTTCGGAAGCAGTTTCTCATGGCAGTCCGGGTAACGCTTTACCAGTCCCTCATGACACAGCTTATTCAGATAAGTCCATGAGTCGTAACCTTCCGGCACCTCGAAATGTGGCAGTTTTGTCACACCGAACTCAATCTCCACATGACAGCGGTCTGCGATCTTTTGTGTGTTGTCGATTGCCTGACTTGCAAAGGAAAAAAGCTTCCGCATCTCTTCCTCTGACTTCACATAATACTGGCCGCCCTCGTAACGCATACGGTTCTCATCGGACAATTTCTTTCCGGTCTGGATACAGAGCAGGATATCGTGTGCCTCCGCATCTTCCGCGTAGGTGTAATGTACGTCGTTTGTCGCAACCAGTTCAATGCCTGTCTCCTGGCTCATCCGCACAAGCTGTGGATTGACCATCTGCTGCTCCGGGATTCCATGATCCTGTAATTCCAGGAAAAAGTTTCCTTTTCCAAAGCAGTTTTCATACTTTTCGGCAACTTTTTTTGCCTCATCATAAAGTCCTTTTACAAGATAGCGCTGTACCTCTCCCGCAAGGCACGCACTCAGCGCAATGATTCCACTGTGATACTGCTGTAATACTTCCATATCCACACGGGGTTTGTAATAATACCCATCCACAAACCCTTTGGATACAATTTTCATCAGGTTCTGATAGCCCTCATTATTCTCAGCTAACAGCACCAGATGGTAATAACGATCCTCCCCATGCGCTGCCTCTCTGTCAAATCGGGAGTTCGGTGCCACGTACACCTCACAGCCGAGGATCGGATTGATACCTGCTGCCTTCGCAGCCTTGTAAAAGTCAATGACACCAAACATCACTCCATGGTCTGTGATCGCTGCACTGTTCATGCCAAGCTCTTTCACTCTTGCAACATATTCTTTTATTTTATTCGAGCCATCCAGAAGGGAAAACTCGGTATGCACATGGAGATGGGTAAATGCCATTTTCTTTCTTCCTATTCGTTAAATTTTTGAATCTGCTCTTCCAGAAAAGCCGGATCATCAAAGTAATTGATCTTCATGGCCGCTTTGACTTCACTTAATGTCTGGGCTGCTGTCTCTGCTGCCACTTCGCTGCCTTTTTTCAAAATCTCATAAACACCTTCGATGTTCTTCTCATACTCGGCTCTTCTTGCGCGGATTGGACTTAATTCTTCCTGAAGAACGTTATTTAAAAACTTCTTCACTTTGACATCGCCTAATCCACCGCGTTTATAGTGATCTTTTAACTCATCCAGATTTGCATATTCAGGTAAGTACTCTGCAAAATGTCCTTCGTTGCTGAACGCATCCAAATAAGTAAATACGGTATTTCCTTCGAGTTTTCCCGGATCTTCGATACGGATATGATCCGGATCTGTAAACATGGACATGACTTTTTTCTTCACATCTGCCTCGGATTCTGACAGATAAATACAGTTGCCTAAGGATTTGCTCATCTTTGCTTTTCCGTCAATACCCGGAAGTCTCAAGCATGCTTTATTCGATGGAAGCAGGATTTCAGGATCCACTAAAGTCTCTCCATACACTGCATTGAATTTGTGCACGATCTCCTTCGTCTGCTCTAACATTGGAAGCTGATCTTCCCCAACCGGAACAGTCGTTGCCTTAAATGCAGTGATATCGGCCGCCTGGCTGATCGGATAGTTGAAAAATCCCATCGGGATACTTGTCTCAAAATTACGCATCTGAATCTCTGCTTTTACCGTTGGATTGCGCTGCAGACGGGATACTGTCACCAGATTCATATAGTAGAAAGTCAGTTCTGTCAGTTCTGCCACATGAGACTGGATAAAAATATTGGATTTTGCAGGATCAAGCCCTACGGATAAATAATCCAATGCAACTTCCATGATATTATCACGGATTTTTGCCGGGTTGTCCGCATTATCAGTGAGTGCCTGCGCGTCTGCGATCATAATGAAAATCTTATCAAATTCCCCGGAATTCTGTAATTCCACTCTTCTTTTTAAAGAGCCGACATAATGTCCGACATGAAGCTTTCCTGTTGGTCTGTCGCCTGTTAAAATGATTTTTGGTTTCTTATTTTCCATATTAAAAATATCTCCTTATTTCTATACTGCCATCGTTCTTATTCCGGGCCTCCTGCCGGAAATAAAAACATACCTGTCTGTTATTATATAATTTTCTGTCTCATCACGCAAGAGCGCATCATGATTGTTTTTTGCCGAGTTTTTTGGTATTTATAAATTGTTTCAAATGTGATAAAATTTTAACGAAGTTATGACTGGAAGAAAGGAAATATCCAATTATCATCTAAAAAATTGGATGATACGTGTGAATTATGAAAATAGGACTTGTTGTAGAAGGCGGTGGCATGAAATGTGCCTACAGCGCCGGAATTTTAGATAAATTTTTAGATGACCATATTCAGTTTGACTACTGTATCGGCGTATCTGCGGGTGCAGCAAACACGCTGTCCTATCTTGCAGGACAACGTGGAAGAAATCTCCGTTTTTATACGGAACATTTAAGTGATCCCCGGTATTTAAGTGTACACAGTCTGATTCGAACCGGGAGTCTGTTCGGTCTGCAATACATTTACGGAACACTGACCAATTCTGACGGCTGTAGCTTTTCGCGCAAAATGCAAAATATTTTCGCGTCATTTGCAAAAACCTATTTTAAAAACAGAAAAAGGACGTTTTAAAGGGCTGTAAAATACCCTCTAAAACGTCCTTTTCCTACTGCTTTTTCTTCGGCTTTCGGTTTCCATGCTCTTCAACAATCAGATCTTTTCCCGTGATTTTGTGCTGATTCGGTACATATTCAATTAGATCTGAAATATCGCACTCTAATACTTCACAAATCTTGTCAACGTGATCCAGGTTTATACGGGTTACGAATTCGTGATACCATTCGTTGATTGTACTTGGCCGGATTCCAGTGGCTTCTGCAAGATCTTTCTGCGTCCACCTTTTTTCTCCAAGAAGCCGTGATAAATGAATTTTAATCATGATATCCATGCCCCTTTGCTGGTTATTCTAGCACGAGGGCACTCTTTAAAAGTCATTTTGTTATATTATAACGAAATACGTTATTTTTCGTAATTCCTGATTATCAGTTCCTTGAATTCCGAAGTCTTCGTCTTACCCGCCAGGCTGTTATTCCGGCTTATTTCTTCGATATTGTAACCCTTATACAGTTCTCTGACGTAAGCATCATCATTATAAGATAAAATAAAACGGCCTTTGATACTGCTTAAAACGGCTTTTAAACGCTCATGATCCGCTTCAGTGAAGCTTCCCTCATAATATTTTTCCGTCCCATGATAAGGCGGATCAAGATAAAAGAGTGCCCCTGGTCTATCATAAACCCGAATCAGGTTTTCAAAGTCCTTGTTCTCGATTACAACACCCTGAAGCCTCTTTTGAATGAGGGGAAGGTACTCGATAGCATTAGCAAGGTTCTTCTTATTCGTTCCGAAGGTTCTGCGATCTGAACCAAAGCTCACCTTTATAATATGAAAGAACCGCGCCGCTCTCTGGATATCCGTAAGTCCCTGACTGTCAAGCTGGCTCTTGCTGTCAAAGAACTGTTCCCGCGATATAGTCAGCCATTCCAGCTCTCTCTGCAGTTCTCCGCAATGATACTTGATGCACCGATATAAGTTTATCAAGTTGCTGTCGCGGTCGTTGAATACCTCCAGTTCTTTTCCCTGCTCTTTTTCAAAAAGAACCCATCCAGCTCCACCAAAAACCTCCACATACCGTGTAAAGCCTTCTTCTGGAAACCTTTTTACAATCTCTTTTCTCAGTAATTTCTTTCCACCGATCCATGCAATAAAACTATTCATTATGTCCTCCTGATTTCAATTTTAAGGGGCATGAAATCAGGATGCTCCGGGAGCTCGTACTCCCAGAGCCTTCATTTATCTAACGTTTTAAATACGCACTGCTACAGAAGCCCGTGTAAGCTACTCCCTTCACAGTAGTCTTTACATAATACCATGGCTTTCCGTTGTACAGGCTGTAATATCCATAACAGGAGACCGCTGCTCCCTTCGGAATTGTAACCAGAATATCTTTTGTTGTACCGGCTCCCGCTCTCAAATTCAGATCTGCCGTGGTTTTATAGGTTCCACTGATAGATACATCCTTTTTCTGAGCTGCTTCAACTTTTTTATTCTGGCTGCTCTTGGAGCCATTGTCCAGAACAACCACAGTGTGGCCTTTCGTCTTTGTGACCAGGATATCTCCTCGTAACAAATAGTCTGAAGCTTTGCAATACTCATCTTTTTCCAGGATATCAAACTGGCCAGTCTGCCTCAGTGCTGCCACCTCATTCGCTGTGCTGAAACTATTCACATGAATTCCAGCATAAAGCACACAGCAACGTACCAATTCAGAGCAGTCTGTTTCCACGGCTGTATTTACCTTGGAAAGATCGTAATCATATGGCTTCGCTGCAGCCGTTGCCGTTCCTCTGTGGCCCTGGCAATAACCGATATTGTCATTCTGGCAGGCAGCTTCCATGTTTTTAGCGATTGCCTCCCGGACTGCAGGTGCCTTCGCCCTAATAACAATCCAGCCCTTTGAATGCAGATACCAGAGCTGCGTTGACACCTCTCTGCCGGTCTGATCGCCCGCCTTGCCACCATTTACTCCACCATTTTCATTACTTCTTGCGCTTCCAACTCTTACTCCCATGTTGACTACACCTCCACATCATCCGTTGCTTCAATCACAATTCCTGCATTTTCCTGAATCTTCATCTGTTTTACTGCGGCTTCAATCAGGATCTCAATCTGCGTGTCCGAAAGTGCGATGTTCTTCTCCTGAAGAAGCTCTTTTAAAAACTGCGTAACGATGGCTTTTTTCTCTTTTCCATCAGTGGCTTTCATGGTCTGCTGGGCCATTAAAACCGCTTTATACGCCCACTGTGCCACCAGATTCAGCTTCTCGGAATCAGCCTTGCTTTTTACCCAAGGAAGCACATATCTGGTTAATACCAGTACCGCCACCATCACCAAAATCTTTAAACCTTCAAAGCAAATATCACTCATTCTCCGTCTCCTCCATGCTTTCTTTTTTGTCTGTCTCCCTATCCTCCAGTTCATACTGTCTGGAAAGGTGTCTGTCTTTCGTTGTTTTGATCCAGCCCATTACTCCGCATTCTCCGCCACATACGCTAAACACGCAGGTACATAAGGTATCCGGAATTCCTCCTGTTCTTATGTAAATAGTAATCATCGCAATCACAAAAACAAGTAAAAATATCGCCAGAATTACGAGGATCACATCCATGGTTTTCCACTTCTCTTTTTGCATGATCTTCCTCCAATTAAAAAGGCACATCGGAAACATCCGATGCACCTGTTTTTACCTTATTATTTCTCTGTGAGCTTCGTCCATATAGGGAAGTTCTCGGCAGCCGTATTCAGCTACGTTCATTTCCTGATCGATAGAATCCAGCTTCTCCCGATAATAATTCTTTACTTCTTCGGAAACCTGGTTCATATGTTCCAGATCTGTCACCAGCTCCCGGAGGAGATCTGCCTGCTTGGTTGTCACATCGCAAAGCGTGTCTATAATATGAAGCAGAGTCATGTTTCTTCTCCCTTCCTATCATTCCTGTTTTTCCGCTTCAATAGCCGCTTTCACCTTTTCCCGGAAGGCCGCCGGTACGCTGTCAAGGGTTCTGATTCCAGCTTTAACTAAGGTCACATAAAGTTCTAACATATTACACGCCTCCATTCTCTTTTTCATACAGATCTGCAATGGCCTGCATGATGACTAACTGATTTTTTTCTGTCTCAATAAGTTTCTCATAGATATCTGCCTGAGCGGCCATGGAAGTCAGCATATTTTTATTGCTGTTTTCCTGCTCCAGGGCTGCAAAATATTCTTCTTTTGTAAGAATCCTGTACTCACATGAATAACCCTTATCAGCTTCTCCGTTCCCGTCTTTTCTTTCATACGGAGTGATATTGCGTCTCTGAATGTAAGTACCTTTTCCAAGCTCCTGAAGGGTTTCAGGCTGCTCTCTGCAGAGTTCCTTTTTCCATTCCTGCATGACGATTTACCTCCCTTGTCATCTTTGAAATAATCCGTTTGATTTTACGGACGTTTACCAATTCCTTAATATGTATCAAATACCAGTCATACGTTTCTGAATGTGTGATCCACCCCAGCAACGATACAAAACCACGGCAAAGCCCCAGCGGAAACCGCTGGCCGTTTTCTTCCTTTTTGTGCAATTTTCGGGCTATGCGCTCTACATGAAGTAAAATGTGCTTTCGGATCAGCACTTTTGACCGGTAAAACAGCCAGCCCATGGCTGACACGCAGCGCCCCGTTTTCTTCCCATTTTTCTTGGTATATTCAAACCGGAACACCTGCCAGTCATTCTTCATGCGTAATCTCATCTTCCCAAGCGCCTGCCGAATATAAAGCAGTGCCTGGTGCAGCTTCTTTTTGTTGTCATCAGCCAGCGTATAATTATCCATATACCGGACATGATGTGCGATTTTCAGCTTACATTTAATGTCATAATCCAGTTCCTGGAGCATGAAATTTGCAAGCCATTGAGAAAGGTAGAAACCTAAAGGCATTTCTTTAGGAAAATATGTCATGCAGACATCAATCAGATGCAGAAAAAAGCTGTCTTTAACTCTACGCTCCAATTTTTTCCGAACAATTTTATACTGAATATGGCTATAAAAATGCCGGATATCTGCCTGTGCAAAGTTCCTGATCCCCTTTCCACTTTCGATCCAACGTCTGATAGCTCGCTGCCCCTTCAGGGAACCCCTTCCAGGAAACGATGAAAAGCTCATCGGATAGCTGCTTCCCGCTATGATCGGTTCCAGGATCATTACTATTACATGCTGAATCCAGAGCTCCACCATAGTCGGTACATAAACAACCCTTGTCTTTCCAAACTCTTTAATAATTACCGGGTTATGCTTTACTGGTTTAAATCGCTTTTGAGGATCAGTCTGCCATCCATCCGGCTTTGTATTCAGGATAATTTCCTGGATTTTCTTAACCCAGGCATCCAGATTTTCCTCTGCCATTTGAAAGTCTTTTCTCTTTGTTTTCCCTTTTCTCATACGTTTAAAAGCCTTTTTAATCACATCTTCCCGGCAGGCCAGCCGATACAGGTATCTATAACTTTTCTTTTTCTTCCAGGGAATCCCGGTCACCTTTTCAATATCGTATTTCAATATACGCATGATCTTCTATCTCCTCGCCGCTTTCGGACATTTCCTGCTACTTGCAGCTCCTGACCGGAACTATTTTCACTCACCAAAACCCATAAGGGCGGATATAACGATGTTTCAATCGTCTGCGGTGTAGGATTACCGGGAACATTTTGGTTGTCGTTCTAAAATTGATAGAAAAAGGACGCGCCGTAGTTCCACCAGGCGTTAGCAGCCACATTGTTCAGTGTGCGGGCCCAGAGGCCGTCATTAAGACCGTCATTGCAATTGCCGAACCGTAGCGAAACCGCCGGAAAGGGTGTTCCGGTAACCCCTAAAATTCGTTTATTCCCTGCAAGGGCATCGGGGGAAATCCCCCGAACCCCCTATTTTCTTTATGGGGGAAGACCCCCATACCCCCTAACAGCAGCTCACGCTGCTGCAGGTGCTGGAAGAAGTAAGGACGCGCCGTAGAGCCACCCGGCGCTAGCAGCCACACCGTTCAGTGCGCGGGCCCAGAGGCCGTCATAAAGACCGTCATTGCAATGGCCGAACCGTAGCGAAACCGCCGTGATTGTGGCGTTTACCCAAGTATGATCACAATAGCCAGTTGCTGAAGTTCCCTCAATTTCCTCTGACGGAATTGCTCCAAAACCTTTGACTACGTGCATGGTCGCATTGTAATGGTTCGCTGTCACGTTGCAGCCTGTATCCAGATACCCATCTCCGCTCAGATTGTAGGTATAATCTGTAGATACCTTAATTCTTCCATTGACCGCGACCATATACGGATCACGCTGCCAAAGCATATAACTGCCCAGAACAGCGCTATGAAAAATCTTGTTAAAAGATTTATTATCATCTGATCCGTAAAACTGGCCGCCTCCTACTACCTTGTTGATCTGAGTTCCATAATGCTGGGCTTTATCTTCTACATAGCTGGAGCACATTCCGCTTCCAAAAGAACTTTGTGAATCTGTGCTTCGCGTAAGCATTACACAAATATCTGCCAACGTATTTGTAAGCGGGCCGCCGAAGAATAACCCGTTTGCACTCGTTTTCAAAATTGCTGTGTTCTGCTCTGTAGTGCCTATTGCGGTTCCGGATGAATTATCAGAAGAACTTCCCGAAGCAGTCAGGCAGCTCCACTGGCCTGCAATACTTCTCATCCTGCCGTTTCCATCAATAGATCCATAGAACATGGGAATAAGCATGTAGTCCCTAACTTTTCCTTTGACATTAAAGCCAACCGGCTGGAAATCCGGATCTACCTGCCGCTCACAGAAGTACACATAACGATCTGAACCGACCTTATATTCCTTTTTGTAGATCTTCTTAATGACCGCCATGGCATTTCCTGCAAAACTCGCATTTGATACATCTGAAGCTGTTCCATCTGCTTTCTTCGTATAATCATCCGGATTCAGATAATATTTGATTTCTCCATCCCACCCGCACATAACCGGCACATTCGCTTTTAACCAGCTCCAATCCGCCCAGGAGCCATAATCCATGGCATGAGTAGCCATATTCATGGACATAGGCTTAAAATCCTTGTTAGCACCCAAGTATTCTACACGGGTAGCTGGGTTCAGATCTGATGCTTCGTGAATAACCATTCCATAGATCGGTGCGTCAGTAGGGATCAGGTTCCGGATCAGCTTCTCTGTCTGCTCCTTCACTTCCAAAAGGGTTTCCTGCTCCGCAATAAAAACCTTATTTTCCGTCATTTTTTCCCTCATTTCCAGCATAATATAACACGATGCGTCATATTTTTGCTTATTTTGTTATTTTATAACGTATCCCGTTATCATATAACGCAATCCGTTATTCTCCAGTATCATCAGCTTCTTCCGAAGGAAGCTGGACATAGTAAAGATGACCATTTTCCATTCCCAGGCGGATCTTCGCTCCGTTTTTGTCATCCTCATAAATCTTGGCATCCACCTGCAGTGCCTTGTCATTTTCAAGCAGCTGCTGATAGCGTTCATTGAACCTGTCTGCATGTCCAGGTGTGGATGTCGTAAGAGCCTCCATCTGGAGGTTTAATGTTGGATTGTCCTTAATCGGTAAGTTAGCCATTGTGTTCCTCCCTTAAAATGTATCCTTAATCCAAAAGGTCATCGCAAGATCTGCATCCTTGCCTTTAGCCGAAAACCGCTTAATATTAACGATATCACCATTGGCATCATACAAGCCGATCTCACTGATCTCTTTGCCCGCCAGCTCCTCTTCGGTCAGCGTACATTCATACTTGCATTCCGTATCGCTGACCATTGTATAGCTGTCATACTTCTTTCTGAGAAGTTCATTTCCGAGGGTGCTGTCTGTTTCCGAAAGAGGAATAATGTTCCCGCTTTCATCCACACCACCATCACCGAAAACAAAACCTACGATTTTCGGGAGCTGGATTTCTCCGGCCCTGGCTCTAACCATATTTTTTCTTGCTGTCACTGTGATGATCTGATTCTGTGTCATGTCAATTCCTCCTCACGCCTCTCAGCGTCCAATATTCTCTTTCCGTTCAAATTTTGGCTGCCATCCAGGAACCATAAATCCTTATCCAGCCGAACATGATAGTCATTTTCCTCTTTATTTTCTATCTTTCCAAAGTCAAAGTGTTGTCCGTACTCATGTGGGTGTCTCAGAATTTCCAGAAGAACAGAACCATCTAATTTCCATGCACCGTTTAGCGTTGGAACTTGCCAGAACTGGGATTCAAAGCCCATGGATACCATGCCGACAGTATTCTCCTCTTGGCAGATTGCTGTCATAAATCTGGCTGCCTCCGTGAAATCCTCATGAAGTTCTATTTCTCCAATTTCATAGGTTAAGCCGTATTCATCTGCCTTACGGACTGCATCAAGATTGTATGTACCGTCCAGCAACCAAGCTCCATTCAATGTCCGAACCGGCCAAAACTGTGCTTCATAACCCAGCGCCATTCCTGTCACGGTATATTTTTCCGGGCTAATATAGCCACTCTCTATCAGTAAAATCACACGATATCTTAAATGTGCTGGCAGCCATTTGTCCAAAAATGCCCGGATGTCTTTCATATCAACACCCACAATTTTGCTTACATCAAGCGTTATCGTTGCCAGGAGCTTGTCCGCGTCTGCCTCTACTGTGGTATCAGCTCCTGTTCGGGCATCCAGTTTTTCCTTCAGCCAAGCCTCATTGACCAGCTCCTCATGGAGCAGCGCCGCCGCCCCATACATTTCATCAATAATTCTTTCTATCTCGATCAGGATTATATCTTCCACATTCAGAAGATCTTCCATTTGTCTCATCTTTCGCACTCTGGCCGGAAGCATTTGTTCACTATTCAGTGACACTGATAATCACTCCCTTCAGAGAAAAGAACTTGTTGTAATCTGCCGTGATAGAATCCTTTTTTCCATTTATTGTTAAGTCCACCACCTCGGAGACACCATTCACCGCGCTGATGATATTGCTGACCTTAAAGAAGTTCAAAGAGATCACTCCGCTCTGGAAAGCAATTTCCAGGAAATGTGCCTGAACATCTGCCTGAATCTGGCTTTTAACCGTTTCCTCCGTGTATCCGGCTGTTTTGTGAATCTCGCATACAATGGTTACATCAATACTCTCTGCTGCAGATACCACCGGGTTAGCCCCCACAGGCCGTTTCGTATTGATATACTCCTGCACAATCTGGATTTCTTCTTCCGTAGGTGCCTGGGCCGTTGTGGAAACAATGGCGATATATACGTTTCCAGTTCCATCCCTCGGACTAGAAACTTTTGCATTTCCTGCCACTCTTTTGCCCTGGGCATCGGTTGCTTCCTTGGCCCATTTCACATAATGTTTTTCATTTCCACTGGTTCCCATGTCACTTCCTTGGGCAGCCAGTTCATCCTGCAGGGGAGCAATGAGCATCGCATTAAACCGGGCCAGTTCTTCAGATACCGCCTGCAGGTTATCCATTGTAAAGCTTCCCTCTATCCTGGAATCTTCATTTTTCAGGCTTCCTTTCATCCTAGCCAGAATTCCATCTGCCGTAAAATCCATTTATACATTCACCCCTTCCATTCGGATCGGTACCGTTTCTTTCCCGTAAATGCTGGTACAGTCAAATGTTACTTTCATTCCCCAGCTACTGGTCTCAAAATTAAAATTTTCCAGTTTCTTGATATACGGATTTACCATCAACGCTTCAGTAATATAGCGCTTCATTTCTGACTTTACTATTTCTCCGTTCATGGAGTGTCCAATGAGCTGATCCTCATACTCTTCTCCGAAGGCTGGAGAATAGGCTACGTGTCGGAACCGGGCCGTTGTAAGTGCCTTAAATATCCAGATCCGGAGTGCAGCATTTCCTTCCACCAGATAAGTGCAGCCATTTTCATCCAGAAGCAGTTCATTCTTCGCATAATCATACGCATATTCTTTCAGTAATGGTAAATCAGTTACTTTTTTCGTATCTGTTACCCCAGACGCATCAATAAATGGAAAAATGCTCATCCTGCCACCGCCCTTCCAGCTATATAAAAGCCGCTGCCTGTCATGACAACCACCACCGTATCACCTTTCTTGATTACATATTTTTCATGGAATTCTTTCAAAAATTCATATGCTGCAGCCGGTTCAAACGGTGTTTCAAAGGGCTTTAAAATCTCATCACCGCTATCTGATGCCGCTACCGTCAAGGCTGGATTGATGTAAATGCCAGCAGATACTGTCTGCCCCTGCAGTTGAATAGACAAAGGCTTCACGCTGATCACATCAGCTAGAAATGTTCCATCTACGCTTGCCTGAACCCCGCCGCCAGAGTTCATATCCGCAGCTGCGCCACCGGATATACGTTCTTCAATCGCGTGAACCATTCGCACGATGTTATGATCTGTCATGTCAGTCCCTCCTACTTACTTTTCTTGTTGTTCGTATCCTTCTCGATTTCCTCCTCATCCATCAGATTTTCAAAAGCCAGGGTAAGATCCATTTGCGCCTTTCCATTGGTAAAGGTATGAGTATCGCTTTCTATGTAAAACTGTCCATACAGTCCAGAAACCTCATCCTGGACAATAATGGAATAGCCAGAGACCGCCCTGAAATCATTCGGTACTCCAGATACAGATCCGGAATTCTCTACAGAAACCAGCGCTTTTTGCGCTTCTGCAGAAATATCTTCTTTATCGCTCTGTTTCATGACTTTCTGAACCAGGCCATATTTTTGAATGGACTCCGCATCCTCTATCACCTTGATCTGGTTTCCTTTACTGTTCGTGATAATTACACGGTTTACCAGGTTCTGCAGAGTGCTTTTATACTCTGTATCAATTAGATTGTAGTCTCCGGTCATCACAGCTCCGCACAACGTCCCCTTTTCAATCACGCAAAGCTGATTGATATTTTTAATCAGCGGAATGTATTTTGTGCCATTCTTCCTGGCCGCTACTGTATAGGCCATCATGATTGCCTTATATGCCTTTTTTCCAAAACACGGTGATTTCACTACAACTCCATTGGTCGGGGCCAGTTCTCCGCAGGGGATATCCAACTTCTGGCAGATCTGCGTCACAATACTTTCTGGTGTCCCAGAAAAGACCATATTCACATCAGACTGGTTCACGTAAAACAAAAGATCATATGCCAGATAACTTACCGTTTTAGAGCTGCCTTTCTTATCCGCATCAAATATGATCCCGCCGAAAACATTGTTTTCTGCATCATCCTGCATGATTATTTCATCCCCGATGTCAATGGATACATCCGGGAACAGTGTATCTTTTTTGTTCTGGGCAATAGTGAAATTGATTTTTCTTGACACCTGGGAAGTATCTCCAGACCAAGTGATTTTTTCAATTAGCTGGCTGATATCCTTTCCTCCTGTCAGTAATTTCATTCCTTCCACCGCCTTTATGCCGGAATTGAAAGCACAGTGCCCGGATAAATCCAGTGCCCGTTCCCGGAACTACTTTTTCCATGGCTCTTGGCCGCCGCTTCAATCGTTCCGCTATTTGCACCATATATCTTCGTATACTGTGCCCCATTCCCATAATATTTCTTTGCAATTCCCCACAAAGTATCTCCGCTAACCACCGTATGGCTTCCACCTGCGCTGGTATTGGGCCGATCTGTAAGGCCATTGTCTCTGACTTTTGGCATTATATTTACCGTTGGGACGTTCAAAGTAACGTACTCTGAAAAAGACATGGTATAATAAATATCCTCGTCCCCTTCATTTACAGAATAATTCAGTTCATCCATCAGCATTGCCAGATTGATATCCATGTCCGTTACAATAACGCGAACTACCTTTTTCGATGTTTTCCACTCATCCAGCATGGTGATGTAACCTTTCGGTGTATCTTCGGCCAAGTCACTGAACGGAGAATTCTCTGACGGGAAAAAGCTGGAAAACTTTGTGCGCTTCAGCCCACGGTCTCCTGCCAGATTGACTTCTCCCATTTCCAACAAAGTTATCGTCTGATTTAACTGTTTTGACGTAAATTCCACCGTTTTAGGGTTAATCGGGAGCTCGATGACTTCGCTCCGATTATCCACACTTAGTTCAATGATCCTCTCTTTCATAAGCTCCCTCCTATCCCATATTTACAATTACTTCTACAAATTTCTTTGCTACTTTATCAGCCATCTCATCAATATCATCCTCTGACCGGACATTGATGGTATCTGCAAGTTTGGCAATCTGGACTGTAATGCTTCCGAGGAATCCCCTTGCTCCACCGGACGAAGTGCTGCCCGGTACCTCCATGCCGCCCCTGCTCTCCCTGATCCGGTCGATCAGAGCTGAAAGATGCTGGTCAATATTTGTTAAAATGCCGATGACAGAGGACATTCCTCCGCCGTTTCCGGAGGATGCTGCCATGCTTCCCTGTACTACGCTACCGAATGCATTGCTGGTCAGAGACACACTTTCCTTGTTTGGAAGTATCCTGGAACCTCTCGGCAGATTTACAAGCTCTGGGCCTTCCTCACCTACCCAGGTAAGTCCACCACGCCAGTTGTTGTCTCCAGCTGCATTCTTTCCAACGCTTCCTGATCCACTGCCTCCAGAGCCTGCAATCTTGGCTCCTGTGCTGCTGATCCAGTCCGCCACCTTGCCGATAGCTGAACCGATTCCTTCCACGATAGGCTGTACCACGCTCCAGACGCTCTCCAGAATACTCTGAATTCCTGGGAACACGCGCTGTACCACGCTGAAAACAAGCTCGAATACACTAATGCACAAATCCATAATAGGTGAGATCACGCTCCAGGCCGTGGTCAATACAGAACCGATTGCCGGGCCAGCTACCGCGATAACCTCCTGGATGAATCCCATCCGCTCTCCGATGAAGCCGATCACAGAACTTACTTTCTCACCAATGCCATCGAATATTGTGCTGAAAACAGGGGCAAGTGCTACAACGGCCACACCAATAGCTGACACCAGGCCAGCGATAACCGGCGATGCCTGCGAGATCAGACTGCTGATGTTAGAAACTACGCTAGAAATCACCGGGATAATCACCGGAAGCATGGTTGAAACAGTGTTCACAATGCTTCCAATCGCCGGAGCACTGGCTACTGCAGCCTGACTAAGAGAATTTGTTACGCTGTTTCCAAAGGATACAAGCTCCGGTATAGCCGCCGAAAACTTAGAACCCAGGTTTCCAATACCGTCAAACGCCTGGTTGACTGCACCGCTCATAGAAGACGGCAGTGCGCTCACAATTCCGTCTTTCAGGCTCTTGACGATTTCTCCGCCAGATTCCTTAATCTTCGGAGCTGCCGCCTTAATACCTGTTTTCACGGCTCCAGGAAGTGCTTTTACTACCCGCCCAACCATTGGAACCGCATTCTTAAACAGGAATGTGCTGGCCGTTTCCACTACAGAGCCCATAGCGCCCTCTACATCACCGCCACTCGCCATAAAACCAAGCAGATTTTTAACTGCAGACTTCATGGCTCCGAAAGATCCGCTGAATGTGGTCGATGCTTCTCTCGCTGTGGTTCCTGTAACATCCAGTTTTTCCTGGATCACATGGATCGCGTTATACACATCCGCCAGGTTATCCAGGTTATACTTAACTCCAGAAATCTTCCCAGCGTCCTTTAACAGACGCTCCATTTCCGACTTCGTACCACCATAACCAAGCTTCAGGTTATCCAACATGGTATAGTTCTGCTTAGCAAAGCCCTGATAAGCATTCTGGATAGAACCTATGTCGGTACCGAATTTATTCGCGTTATCTGCCATATCCACCATGGCCTGATCTGCCACGGTGGCTGCTTTTGCCGTATCACCCTTTAAACTGTTCAGCAGCGAAGCTGAGAAGCTGGTGACCTGCTCCATATAATCATTTGCTGACAATCCCGCTGTTTCAAAGGCTTTGTTCGCATTCGCCTTGACTGTATCCGCATCATCCTTGAATAAGGTCTCGACACCGCCACGGCTCTGCTCCAGCTTTGCGCCCTCGCTTACCGATGCACCCACCACTGCAGTAGTGGCTGTGGCCGCTGCGATTGCAACCGGTATAACAACCTTGGTTCCCAGTTCTTTCATTTTTCCGCTGATAGCAGAAATTCCTTTGCCGGTAGCATCCTTGATTTTTACTACCGGCTCGGCAACCTTTTTCCCAAGATCTTTTACACGGCTTTCTACCGCTTTAACTTTCGTTGTGGCCATGTCCTTTACAGCCATGGCCGTCACTACTTTTTTCCGGAGCGGTTCCATTTTGGACTTCAAGCTATTCAGTGCCTTGGTTGCCGGAGTTGCATCCAGCTTTGCCTGGTACTTTTCCTTCCAGGTTTTCTCCATCTCCTCACGGGTTTTCTTAACATCCTCCCGGAAAGAAGTTTGTTCTTTCTTTATGATCCGGAGAGTTGCCGTGACATTATCCTTAATGCTGATACTTCCTATCACACTCATTTGTCACTTGCACCCCCGTTCCCTTCAAAAGCAAACAGCTTTCTTCTTTCCTCTATGGCCGTCTCCATGGAAGCAAAATAAAAGAGCCTTTCTTCCAGGCTCAGATTCAGGATATACTCAGGTGTGATTCCCTTCTGCAGATAAAAGTGCAGGAAATAGGTTTCTCCGTCTCGGCTTATGAGTTTTTTAATTCTTCAACCACGGTGACTTTCTTATTTCCGAGTACACCGGAAAGTTTCATGATCTCTGTAGCGATTTCTGTTATCTCGCTCATTTCAAAGATATTTACCACTTCCGGATATGTCTGGATCAGCCCCTGATTCATCATCTCCTGTGCGACTTCTTTTAAGTTCGGTTCCACAACGGCCAGATAAATCGTATATTTATCTGCTGCGTTCGGATCGTTCTCATCTTCGATTTCCGTACACTCTACGATTTCAGGATAATCCAGGTTGCGGATTTTAATATTTTCATCCAAGCTCGGAATATGTAATGTGCGGTATTTTCTGACCTTTTTCTCCTGAAAGCGCTTGATCGCCTTGTTAGTAAAACTCTTAAATACCTCGCTCTTATCTTTATCCATGACTGTTTCCTCCTCTTATGCTGCAATCTGATCCAGGTTCTGCAGATCAGACGGTGTGAAGCCGATGCTGGTTTCTTCCTCGACAATTCCGCCTTTTTCCCAGTTGACCACCGGAAGTTCATTGTGCCATACATTGTTAGCCGACCAGCGCTCTGTCTGTCCATTCACGGCATCCGGATCTTTCAGTTTTGCAATAATCTGGCAGCGCACATCCTTGCCCTTCTTCCAGCTTTCCAGGATCGCTTTTGCCCTGGTATAAACCTTTTTTACGGTATAGGAGCCTTCTCCCTTTAATCCGGTAATCTTAGAGTCCACATCAATGCCGATCTGGACTTCTTCACGGTTGGCCGTTACCTTTAACTCGATCTTAGAAAATTCAAAGATTTTCTCGCCATCGATCCAAAGCTCTCCCCAGGTACCGGAAAGAGTTTTGTTGCCTCTGATACTCTCTGCCATTGTCATTCCCTCCTTACATGTTTACTGTCATTTTCAGATCTTCCATGGCATCCACAAATTTCACGTTGCTGGTCACAAAGACCTTGCTTCCCGTATTTGCTTCGGCCACCGCCGTATCATCCATTTCTGATGTGTCGGTGCCCCGTCCTTCCAGGTAATTCCTCTGGGCATCTACATCTACAGATACGGTATTGTCATAACTGCGATCCAGGACATCTCCAAGAAGCTCCTTATGGTAAGAGCTGATGGCTGCCACAAACATCTGCTTGTTGTCATAGTCATTGATGACTTTGCCCACATAATACTTTTCAAATGTATCCCGGATATCATCCATGTAGAGATCCATGCCCTCCACGATCTTGATCTTCCGAAAATCTTCCGTTTTAGTGGCAGTAAAGGAAGTCAGGCTGTTCACACCGCGCCCAATCTTATACTGGCTGCCATCAAAGGTAAGGATCAGTTCGCCTGCATCGATCCGCTCATTCGGATCATCCGGCACTTCTGCCGAAGAAACATCGTTCAAAACATAAAAGGTACTGCTTCTGGAAAGAGACAGTCCAGCAAGGATTCCTGCGATTCGCGCACAGTATTCCGCTGCAGTATGCTTTTTCCCGGTAACAGATGAAGTAATGTTCTCTGTGGTAAAGTTGATAATACCCTCATGATCTCCCGCATAATGGGGAAGAACTACCTTGAAGGTCTTCTTTTCATCATTGCGGTACTGCTTGATCCAGGCTCCGATCATCGTAGTATCTGCCGCCTTAATTCCAGGGATGCACAGATAATTCCATTTTAAGTCCTTTAACTTCTTCAGAACCGCGTTGTAGCTTTCTACATTGGTGGCCACTCTCATGGCGATCACTTTTGAAGGCGCTCCTTCATAGATCAGCTTCAGATAATTGTAGTTATCCTCCGTCCACTGAGTGAAATCCACATCATCCACTTTGTTGTAAACATTCTGTTCTTCACCTTCCGTGTCATCTTTCAAGATAACCGCCACAATTCCTCTGGCACTGCGCTCAATAGCACTAACGCCTTTTGACTGGAAGATAAAGTTAAAATTTGGTAATCCCAGACTCATGTTTACTCACTCTCCTTTTTCAGTGATACTCCCAGCTCCTCCATCCGGTCATTTGTAACCTTCTGTTCTTCGGAGTGCCGGAAATTGATAGTAAAAATGTAGTGGAGAACGTGATCCACTACATTGATGTCCGCATTCCCGATGGTGATTTTCCTATCGCCAAACGAAAGCACCGGACGAATGGCTGCGTCAATTTCAGCAGCTTTAATGAGATAAGTATTATTGCTTTCACCCTTCTCATGGTAGGTAACATCCACCATGACGCTCATGTCCGTGTAAATCCCATCCACAGTTACAGGACTCCCTGGCTTCAAATCCACAAAATACCAGGTTTTAGGCTGTTCCACTCCATGGGCCGGGTCTGTACTTTTGATCTCTTCAAAAAAGACATCTGTATCCGGATCTATCTTCTTTAAGACACGGATCAGCGCGTCTTTTATCTGCAATACTGGATTTTCCATCATTTCTCCTTAAACCAAATCATGCGTATTTAAAAAATCAGCCAACCAGGCCCGCAAGTAATCTGGAAGCTTCCGATCCATTTCCTGCAGAGACACCTCCAACATATGAGCGCCTTTTTTAAAGCCGCCGCCCTTCATGCGATGCCCATACTCCACAGGCTCTGCATATTCCACATTATTGTAAATTTCAATATAGTAGGTGTCTCCCCGTTTTTCGATAGTTCCCAAGTTCCAGGCATCCCGTAAACGTCCAGTCTGAACCGGAGTCAGTTCTTTTGCTTTTCCAAGCGCCTGCTCCGCAATGTCAATGACCATTTGTTTAAATTCTTCCGGGTATTGCCGGTCTATGATCTGGGCCAGGTTCTTTTCCCACTCATCCAATCCGTCAAAGGTATATTCTGTACTCATCAGACCACCGGATTATCCAGACGAACTGGAACATTATTGTGGGACGGCTGCCGTTCAGCAGCTCCAGCCAAAGCTTCTATAACCTTTCCAAGCCGGGAAATTACCAGGAAATCATTTTCCAGGATGTCGATCTCCGGCCTTACAAAAAGGCTGTATGAAGTATCTGCAGATGCCGTGGAGCTGCTCTGGGCCAACGCTCCGCCGCTGTGGGAAGATAGCGCACATGGAACATCCTGATACATCATCTTCCCTTCCGTACCGCTTTTAAAAACACTTTCACCAGATGGTAAAGTATCTTTAAAAGGTCGGTAAACGGTCACTGTATCCCAGTAGGTCTCTGCCAGAATATCAGCTTCCTGCATGGTTATCCTTTGGCAAGCGCATTTTCTTATAGTGGTTTAAGGATGTCTCATAATTCTTCATGAAGTCCACCGTGGCGCTCCTGGAAGCGCTTGGATCGCGGTAAGAAATCGTTGTGTCTCCACGGGTGACGGATGATGTTTCTTTTCCTGTGGAGACCAGCAGATCTGCCTTTAACATATCCTCGGCAATCTGGGCTGCAGTTCCTTCCAGACGTTCCGGAAGATCTTCTCTACAGCAGTAAATCAGGATCTTATCTACCGCCCGGCGCACATATCTCCTTGCAGAGCTTTCTTCCGTTTCTGACATTTTCATGTTATCCATGACTTCGGCTACAATCCTGTTTTCCTGTTCACTTGCCATGCAGTCCCTCCTACTTTTTCCTTGCTGTCTGGCTTTTCTCAGCAGTTTCCTGGTTCTGTTTCAGGGCCACTTCAAGCTGATCTTTCGTGCCGTCCAGTTCCTGTTTCAGAGTGGCATTTTCTTTCAGGGCCACCTCAAGCTGGTCTTTCGCACCGTCCAGTTCCTGTTTCAGCGCAGCGTTCTGGCTTCTGGCCGCCGCCAGTTCCTCCTTCAGTTCCTTTTCCGCTGCAGGTGCTTCGTTTTCCGGAGCCGCTTTCTTTGCGGCCCCTTCTCTGACAAATCCCTGGCTTTCCAATGCCAGCGCTACAACTTCAGACTCTGTCTGTTTTACTACATTGTCACGTTTTAAAGTAATCATCCCGCATCTCCTCCTATGACAGTTCTTCCTTTACGTTGGTAAAGCAGGTCTTGATCTGCTGATCCGGAATCCAGATATCATGGTACTTGCGGTAATCCATCGCGTAAGCTCTTGCCTTCTGGTTTGTCTCCGGATCAAAGATTCTCATCTTATCTGTCTTAGACACCGCAACAGGGGCTTTTCTCGGTGTGATGATCCAGTTAATGTTCTTGCTGGATGCCGTTGCTGCAAATCCACCATCTTCCTGTCCGCTGGTTTTTCCATCTTTGAACAGATATTCAGTCTTCATTCTCTCGGAACCAACCGAAATCAGTGGATGCTGTCCATCCAGGCTCCTAACCTTAAAGCTTACATCTCCCTGCTTAAAATCTGTTACATCCAGTTTTTTGGACAGCTTATCACTCATGGAGAGGATCGCTGCCACCATGCGGCTGATGGTAATTACCAGCGGAGTATTATCTCCAACGATTTCCTGAACCGTTGCAATGTCGTAGTAAAGTTTCTGCAGAATGGTATCCTCCGCCGGTACATATCCGCCAGATGCTGTTTTTGCCTTGATGCAGGCCGCTGCGATCGTGCTGTAACGGTAAGCATCAATCTCAGGGATCACTTTGGTTCTCTGGAATTCTCCCATTACAGTGGCCGCAGTCAGCGCAAAGTTGGTCTCATCTACGGCATTCTCATCAAAGCTGAAGGAGCGTCCTCTGTCCTGGGTCATTGTTTTGGTCTGGTACTTGAAGTTTACTCCACCGGCTACAAAACCGTTCTGTCGGTCATAATCAGCCAGGCCGTCCATGGAAAGCTCAGGAATCTTGACCTCTGATCCTCCGTTATATTTCACCAGGTTGGAATTGACTTCCATCCATCCGGAAGTAGCCTGTTCTACTGCAGCCTTATCCAGTTCACTCTGAATGACCGCTGCTGTCTGAATTGTATTTACGCTCATGTCTCATATCCTCCTTATAATCCTCTGATGTTTCTTGCAATCTGATCTCTTAACATATTTTCTGCGCTTGCCGCATTGCCAAGGCCCGCCGGAGTCTTTCCACGAAGTCTGGATTCCACCGCCGCCTGAAGGCTTCCCTTAAAGGTATCTGTTAATTTTGACAGACTCTTTTCCATAGCCTCTTCACTGGTATAATCCAGCAGTTCAGCCAGGCCGACCGGATAACCATCCTTTTCCAGGGATGCCGTTGCCTTTTTCTGCAGATCACTCTTTAAGAGCTTCGCCTGCAGTTCTGCGATCTGCTCATCTTTCTTTTTCTGTTCCTCTGCAGCCTTTTCCTCCGGGCTTAACTTGGCCTGTCTCTTTGCTTCTTCTGCCTGAGCTTCCCAGTCCTGCTTTGCTTTTTCAATGGCTGCATCCATATCCGCCTGGCTGAAAGATTTCTCCTCCGTTTTACCTGCAGGCGGCTCTGTTCCTTTTTCAGCAGCCTTTTCTTCTGCTCCAGGTTCCTTTTTCTCCTGCTTGGCACCGAAAAGACCGTCAAGAAATTCCTTAAAAGCAGATACTTTCTCCTGGTTTCCGGTTTCCGCACCTGCGGCCTGTCCCGCCGCTTCCGTAGATGTTCCTGCCGATGTAGTTGCTGCGGTCTCAGTTGTCTGAGTGCTGGTGGTCATTTCTCCATCCATTTTCATGTCCTCCTTGAATTTTTGTATAACAAAAACACCCTCTAACGCTGGTTAAAAGGTGTTTAAGCTCCATTTAAACGTAATTTTTTGTAATTTAATAGGCACCCCTTTGGGTGCCCATCATGCTTTCTTTTTCTGCAGATCTCTGCAAAAATCCTCTTTGTAGTTGTTTGTTCCCAGAGCCGATTGCCTTATAACCTCTCTTGGTATCCCGTCCGGATATGTATCACATTTTGCATAGCCATGATATCTGGTGCATGAGTTACAGGCGCTGTCAAATGCCTTTGGTGCTTCCCACCACCGTCTATCAGAATATGGTTTCTTTTCCATTATAGCTCCTCCATGTAGATTGTATGTCCATCAACTCTGGTAACAATAAATGATGCTCCACGTTCAAAAAGAATTTCCTTCTCTGTTGAATTATACTTCCGTATATCTCGGCCATTCTTTGACCGAATTACATACTGTATTTGGAAACTGTCATCATATACCTCAGTTGAAGATGATAAATACTCATTAAAGATTTTCAGTTCTCCCGGAACATAGGATTTAACAAACTCATCCACATCCGGAATTCCAAAATCTGAAAGCGACCGTTTTACCGTTCCCTCATACTTCGGCATCTTCTGAAGTGCAGAGTCCATTGCCTTTATGGACTGTTCTTCCTGCTTTGTCAGTTTTTCTCCCCTGCGGAGCTTGTCATTCCAAACGTAAGAAGAACTGCTTATGTAACTATTCATAGCATGTTGCTCCGCGTCTGTCAACGGTTCCACAGGTTCTTTTGCCTTTTCTTTTACATAGCGTTTTTTCCATTCTTCAAACTTTGGATTGTCCTTCAATGGGTTAGCGCCGTCCTTTAGCGCAAACATATCAATCCGCGGTTTTGCTCTGGTAGTACATTTACAGTTCGGGTGGATCGGTGGCAGATTGACTCCCGCCTCGGCTTCAGATAACTTAAACGCCTGACCATTCAAAGCCTGGCATATCTCACAGCCGCCTCCCAGGAAAATGTATTCCTCAATTCCAAGTTCCTGATAGGACTGCATCTGGCCTTGATTAGAAAAGTAACTGCTCTCTGTTCTCACCAGGCGCTCCGCATTTTTTCGCCCCCGGTGCATCACATCATCTATGGATTTTGCCATTTTCTGGACACTGGCCCCGGACATGAAGCCCATGATCAGTTCCCTTCTGGCAAGAGCCGCCAGCTTATCCGTATCCTCCCACAGCGCCTGGGAATAATTTTTCCCAGACCACGGAAACTCCAGAATACGCTTCAGCATTTTCTCATCAACCTTCGCCACAGTAAAACCTACTCCCATGATGCTCTGAATATCATAGCAGCTACGGTAATAATTGGTTTTGAACATATCACTAAGAAGATCTGTCAGCTTTGTTTCCGTATCTCCAGCCAGGTTTATCATCTGCAGATAAATCTGTGAAAGAAGCTGCTCTTTTCTGCTGATCCTGGACTTGGCAGACAGCGTATTTAGCTCCAGCAGCGCCCTGGAATCCGTCTGGGCCTCGGCCACATACTTATCCATGCTCTTTCTCCAGCGGCTGTACTCCTCGCTGGACAGGAGCTTTTCCGCTTCCGCGTTATCCAGTTTGTTATCCTGGGCATACTTCTGGAACATGGCATTGATCTCATTTTCCAGTTGGTTGGCCGTCTCATCATAAAGATCCATGATATCCCTGGCATAGGTGTCGGTTTCCTTGGCATTTATCAGAACCCTTTCCTTGGCCCGTTCAATCCATTCATTCCGTTCTTTCTGACTCATCTACGCCCTCCGCAGCCGTTCCGGCAGTCATGCCGTTCTGCTGGCTCTCAAATGCTTTGGCAAAATTCTCATAGGTGCCGAATTCGTCAACATCCTTGGTTTTTTCTTCCTCCAGCTTTTCCATCTCATCATGGACGTTTTCCACCCATGGCAGCATCTGCAGCCTTGACTCCGTGGAAAGCAGTCCGGAGAGCTGCGTTGCGATCTGTGTCAGTTCCAGATTGTTTTCCGGTTTGTTCCTGCGGAATTTCGGAGTGATGTCCTTATAATCATAATGGCCACCCTTAATATTCAGGATATTGGTAATCAGCTCAATCCGGCGCTGCAGCCCCTTTTTGAACTTCCGCTCTTTCATGGCACATAACTGTTCCAAGCCCCAGAGCTTATAAGCGATTGCTACTCCAGAAAGGTTCCCGCCAAACGACTCATCACACAAATGCGGAACATGGGACATGGTATGGATATCCTCCCGCAGCCGGTTCTTAAAATTCTCCATTGCGGTATCATCCACCTGCTTCAGCAGCCACTGGACATCTCCTCCATCATCCAGAATGATCGCACCCTTTTCCTTCATGTCCCGAACATCATCACTGCTCACATCTCCCAGCTTCAGGATCTTTAAAATAGCATCATCGTTGTACTGGAAGTAATTCGCCGTATTGCTCTGGGCCTTATTGTAGGCATCAATCTCCGTGATAACGCCCTCAAAATCTCCCCGGCGCTCCTCATTATTGATGTACTCCACAAAGGGGACATCCTGCCAGTAATGATCTTCAATCGCCTCCAGGTTCAAGTACCCGTTATTGAATGACCGGAACCGGAGAACCTGGTACGCATTCCAGAACTCCACCTTCAAGATCACATTCTTATCTTTATCGACAGACCGGACACTCCTGATCGCCGCCATAGGCTGGGCGTGTCCGCTGTCACTCTCATAAATCATGATCAGATCAGACGGTGCCACCTTTGCAAAACGGATCTGCGCGTCCTCATCAAGGTATAACATTTCAAAGCAGCTTCCACAGATGCTGCACTGTTTAGCCAGCTCCATGTTATGATCCTGCTCATCGTTATAATCAAAAATATCCTGCACTGTCTGCAGGTAGACATCATCCTGGGAGTTATAGACAACCGGCTGCCCAACAAAATAACTGGTTGCCGTATCCGTGATGTACTTCGCCATGTTATTAACCAGACGGTTGTTCGGTGCTGTACTGTCTTTCTTGGTCTCTGAAAGAATTCGGTGCTGCCCCACGTAGTAATCAGTCAACATCCCATATTTCAGATCCATCAGGTTTTCATCTATGATCTCCCGAATATCTTTTTCCGTCAGGCTTTCTGCAGAAGCCCTGTCCATATAAATAACCGGCATAATATACCGCCTCCTTTACAATCCAGCCGCTCTCCTGTCCATGATCCGGAACCGCTTGCTTTTCTTGGCGATTGTCCGGCAGCCTTCCAGAGCATCCGGGCCATCATCATGAGCACCCATCGGGAAGTGGAACATCTGCTCCAGGAGCCGTTTATGCTTTTTATTGAATTTGATGTAGTGGTTCTTTACATCTGGCTGCATGGTCTGAATTCTCATGGTCTTATCACTGGTCTGCGGTACTTCTTCAATCGGGAGGTAAAGACCGGCCCTGGCGGATGCCTTGGCCAGCTCCTCTTTTAAGAACCACTGGAACTGTACGGTCTCAGCACCGAACTTTTTATAGCCCCGTCCAAAATCACGCTTCAGCCAGCGCTCTTTCTCCAGGATATCCGTGATGATACGATCCGGGTGCCTCCGTTCAATATCCGCATCCAGTACATACATGTAACCAGTAACTTTGCTTTTCGCCAGTGTGATGATTGCAGAAAAGTCGCTTTTCTTGGTTTTTCCAAGAGAAGGATCGACAAAACCAAAGAACTGAAAATCCTTGTCCTTGAAGTCCATTTCTGCTTCGTTGTAGTAGTCGAACCATTCCTCGTTGAAAACACAGTCTTCCGGGTTGATCGGTTCATTCTGTTCCTCAGAGTTAAAGGAGGCCTCACCCTCTGTCACCTTCATGACCATCAGATCATAGTAAGAGAGTTTTTCCTCCCAGAGAACTTCTGTCCCGGCCAGCATCTTTTCCCGGTGCGCTTCAAAGAACTTTCGCGCATTTTCCTCATGGTCTTCATCAGACAGGTCAGTGAAGATATTTTCCCACTCCTGCCACAGGTCTGCCTCCGGTGAAAATGATATAACTGCCCGGTACTTAATCGCCTTGTATCCAGGGTTTTTAAGAGTATTTGCTAATAAGCTGTCATAATGGAGCAGCGTTCCGATATAGACAATATCTGTATAATCATCACCGGCCTTGGAAACCGCTTTTTTAAACCAGCTATCCAGCTTCGCCCTTTGCTCTGGTGTCCGGACATTTTCATCATTCTCAATATCATCCAGGATCAGCAGATCCGGTCTCCAGTTCCGGTGCTTTCTGCCTCGGATCTTCTTGCCGGAGCCAATAGCCTCCACCTTGATATTGGTGCTGGTCACCAGAACATTGCTCCTCCAGACTTTTCCGGTCAGATCCCCAAAATCTTCCCGGATCGCTTCGTTTTCTTCAAACTCCACACGGATGTTATCCAGGAAGCCCTCCGCCTGATCCGAACTATCGGAAATAATGATCGGATAATGCTTATACCCATATACAACGGCGTGGATCGTTCCTTTAAACGTCAGGCTGGTAGACTTGGCATGTCCACGGGGAGCTGCTACTACACGTTTGCAGCCATTCATCCGGCTGATCTGCTTGACCAGCTTCGGTGTGCTTGGTGTAAGTCCTTTTAAGACTCCATCCTGCCAGATAGCATCCAGTTCCCGATGGAACTCCGGAGACGGTCTGGAAAAATAATGTGGAAAGTAGGCCCTTCCGAAGAACTCCATATCAACAGCACCAAGCCGCTGCCGGATTCCGCCTTTTCCAGTCAGAGCCGCGCCCGCTTCATAATCTTTCCTGATCCGGACACGCTCTGGCGAATCGTCCCTGTTTAAAAATGTTTTTAAAAGACCAGAAAGATCGTTTAAAGCATTTTCCTGTTCTTCGTAGTAACTTTTGCTCTCCGCTTCCGCCATTGCGCTGATCAGCGCCTTCAGACTTGCATCTTTTCCTCTCCGCATGACCTTTCACCTCTGTCCCGCTTCTTTTCCTGTTCAAATTCGCCCCATACGGCTCATTTTGCCTTTATGTGGTAATTTCCCCGACCGCAGACCTTTAAACGGTTTTAAACGGCTTCCTAACGCTTTTAAAAGGGGAATAACAGGCAAAGAGAAAAGGAACCGGACAGAGGAAGCCAAAAGGCCGGGCTTCGCCACCCGACCAGCGTCCTTTTCTGCTCAGTTCCTTTTCTTTATGCCTGCGTCCCGAACACAGCCGGGACGAATCAACCGGTCATGTTTTTAAGTCGCGTCTTGTAATAATGGCTGTGCCGCATCCTGGGAAGCATCGCTTCCAGCTTTCTGCAGCTCTCCGCCGCCTTCCACCTCGATCCCAAGCTGCACCTGTCTGGCTTCGCCGCAGATCGTAATTTCAAAAGTTGCCTTCCGGCTTCTTTTATCCCACTTTAAAACTCTGTTTTCTAACTGCTTTAAAACTCCGCTGATGACAGTGATACCACCGCTTCCGTCTTCCCTTACCAGAGTCGGTTCCAGTGGCTCTCCATTGCCGGAAAGAATTCTGATCCATTCCGCTTCCAGATAGGACAGTGTCGATGGTGCCTTACTATCTCCCAGGAACCGGATCACTCCCGGAACCTCTTTTACCCGGTAATAGTTTCTGGCTGTGAAATCCATGTCCAGGAACACGTATCCCGGGAACAGAATATATTCCTTTTTTGTCCATGCCCCACCAGACCGGATGGGACGGTTCTCAATGGGAACCTCGGCTCGGATTGCCTGATTTTTCAGTTTCCTTGCAATTCCGTTTTCTTCTCCAGTTTTAACCTGAATCACATACCACACAGCCTATCCCTCCATTCCTTCGCTTTTTTTCTTATTGAGGTAAGCGCTGACCCGATGGTACAGTTCCGGATCGTCCTTTGCCATAGTCTCAAATACCATGCTCTGAACAGCTTCCAGTCCCGCCTCATAGTTTTCTTTGTTCTGTACTTCGATCCGCTTCTTATAAGCAGCAGCGCGGATCAGACCGTTTGTTTCCTTGATGAGCTTCTCGATAGGAACTTCTTTCATCTGTTCCTCATCCACATTGGTCAGAGCATTTAAAACGTGATGGCTCGCCAGCCGGATCAGGGCTTCTGAAGTATCCAGATCCGGATAACGGTTCATTTCATCCATCAGCATGGAGAAATTGCTCTGGGCCACGTTGATCATCTCTACCGTGGCCAGATACTTCCTTGCGTAGGTGCAGATAGCCATCTGGCTCATCTCCTCACCATTCGCCTTCAGGAAGGCCACGATCTCTTTGTAAGTGCAGCCAGTAAGGAGCATCTGCTCCACGGTGTCTTTAAGCTCCGGCGGCAGTCTGTCCACCTTCCCTGTGCTGCGTCTTCTGCGTTCCTGTTCCATCAGCCGTCCAGATCAACCATTTCATCCGTGATGCCGCCGCCAAGGAGCCGGATGCCCTTGCCGGTTACTTTTGCTTCCAGCGTCTGATATTCCACATCGGCCAGATTAGCCGGTTCCCTGCTTTCCATATCACGCAGATAGATGTATCCTTCCTCATGGAGAAAATTCACGGAGTCGATGAACTCCTGACGCTCAATCCCCTCCGCTTTTAAACCTTTTTCAACACTTCTTAAAGCATTGTACTTTTCCCGGAGCAGGTTGATTGTCATGAGTACCCTGCCGTTATTCACCATAAAAGCTCCTGCCCGGAGTCTTCTCTTTTCCTGTTCTCTGTTCATTGTGAACCTCCATTTCTTGTCATTTCGATCATCATATTTAACATCTGTTCCACTTTCCGATCCACCTTATTGATCTCACGAATGAAATCATCCTTTGTCAGGTAATTCTGCCGGATCTCCTTAATCTCCTTCTGGCACCCATCAAAATCCTTACTGTGAGTCTCCTTGGGTGTATAATCCTCACGGATCTTATTGATGTCTTTTTTTAATTCGTCTGTAGTTTCCTTCAGATCTGCTTTTGTTACAGAATCCCGTTCTATTTTTTGAAGCTGCTGGACTGTGCAGTCCAACTGGTTCATGGTTCTTTTTAAAAAATATGAGATTACGCCAATACCCAACGTAATGGCGGTTGTTATGATCCATCCTTCATCCATCCAATAATTCCTCCAATAAAAAAAGATACACTCATGTTTCTGACACAAGTGTACCGCTTAGGCCCGTGAACTGTCTTTTGAAGCACTTCACTAATTTACTTCACTTTTTAAAATGCTTCCGGATAATCATAGATGCTCATCTGCCCCTCCATGTCATCATCCAGATTATCCAGTTTTCCGAACAGGATGAATCTCACCCAGCGCTCGGTAAGTCCATATTTCGCGGCAAGCTCTCTATAGTTTCCTCCGTCAAATTCTTCCCGAATCTTCTGATCCCGCGCCGCCCGTTCCAAGCTCTCTGCCTTCGGAATATAGATTGTAGTGCCGCCAAAAGCCCGGACAAGGCTTTTAAACCCGTCCAGGCCCACCAGTTCCACCATCTTTCTCTGGTCTTCATCCAGGTTTTCTATCTTCACATGGTCTAGTAATCCCATCGCTGGCCGCCTCCTTCCGATCCAGGCTTTTTAAATACCCTTTTAAAACTTCAATCAGGGCATTCCCCTGGCTGAAGGTGAGCCATGCAAAGGGGTTCTTCGCAATAGCGTCTACATGCAATTCTTTCTTAATGACCGCGCACAGCCGGTCTCCCAGCGGAACCTCATTCGGGCTTTTATCGTGTTTCTTCAGTTCGTACATCAAAGCCCAGATTTTCTTCTGCTGGCCGCTGGTCACGCCTCCTGGTCTCTGTGAATGTTCCTTCGGCTTCCTGCTGGATGGTTTCGGAGCAGCGGTACCGCCCTGCAGATCCTCCAGCCTTTTGATCACCGCCATGGCCTCCTGGTAGGAAAGTTCCTTTATGGAATCCTTTCCTGTAACGCTGGACACCAGTACGTGGAGCTCATCTTCGCTTCCAGTTCCTGTAATTCCCAAGGCATGACCTATGGCATAGATTTTCTTCATCTGGAATGATTCTATTTTTCGCATTTACCGTTGCTCCTTCCTGCTATTTTTCCGACTCTACAGTTACCTTGATCCCTTCATCCACGAATATGGCTGCCCGGATCACTTCCACCGCTTCCTGTGGTGTGCCTCCCCACTCTGCCGCTTTTAATATCTGCAGCATCCATTCCCAGTTGATCACTTCGGATGCCAGGTAAGCCCAGTCACTGGCTTCCTGCTCTGAAAGGCCCACCAGCTTCATCAGGGTTTCTGTGTCCTTTTCATACTTGCCTTTCAGTTTCTTTTTCAGTGTTCTCTGGATCTTCTCATCCTTTGTGATGGCGCTGATCGTAGCGTCCAGGCTGCCCTCTGTGAAATTTCCCATATACATCATGGAGAAAAGCCGCTTTGCCGGGGCCGACATGTTATAAGAAACATCTTCTTTTACAAAGTCCTTGAAGACATCGCCCAGGAGCTTCTTCACCATTGTCATGGAGATGGGTTTCACGGTCTCGCTGTTTCCAACCACCACTTTGGAATTTTCACTTCCCCAATATTCTACGGTTTTACTCTTCGTGTCCCGGAGATCATCCGTGGCCTGCTTCTCGAACCAGGCTTTGATCGTTTCCATTTCACCTTTAACGGCAGCCATCTGGCGATCTAACTCGGCCAGACGATCAACCTTCTTTTTTACTTCCGCCGCATCCATTATCCTTTAAACTCCTCCATGATCTTTTCTGCACATCCGCGGCAGATCTCAATGCCGCAGACCGTTTTAACATCGTCCACTGTTCCGCAGAAGTGACAGGTAGGAACATGCTTACGAATATGTACCCCGTCCTCATCTGCTTCGATATCTACCGGAACACCCGGAAGAATGCCAGTCTCCTGGCGGAGCTGACGTGGAAGTGTAACCGCGCCACTCTTGGCTACTCTCTTGCTTACAGTCATGATAGACCTCCTCTCCCGCTCTGCATTTTTCATGGGCTTGCGACCATCGCCTTACCGGCGGCTGCATTAAGAGGGGCAAATGCCCCTGGAAATCCTAACTTTCTTTAATTTCATATCTGAGTTTTGATACATCATACCCCATTAACTCCAGCTCCTTTATCCATCTCGCTTCTACAGGACTGGCAGATACAAAGTTTTCAAACCTGGCAACCACATGATAAACAAGATCACCAATCCTGGCCTTTCCGTATCGGAACTCTTTCAATCCCTGTTCATATTCTGAATTGGTAACATACCCTGTTGTAAACGGGCTTTCTGGCAAATCTTCCTGCCCTAATGCAACGCCAACCTGTATCTCTTCCCCGTTAATGACGGCATAAGCATTACTGATCTTATATTTCATCTTTAATCCTCCTACTGGATTTTCCTACCGTACCGATATCCGGTACTGTGCTTTTGAATTCTGCAGATCAGAGAAAAGGTTGCTTTTATCTTCGCCTTCTCATCCCAGCAGTCTGCCTCCATGCTGTAAACCATCAGTTCTTTTCCGCTGTCCCGGATGTATACCGTCTCCTCATAATGGCTCTCCAGCTCCGGCGCTGAATACTGTTCACCATACCAACGAATACGCAGGTCAGAACCTACGCAGCGCGGTTCAAAGTACATTTCTTCTCTTTGTACCATCTCATTCACCCGCCTTTCTGACCTCGGTATATCGCTTCACAGAACCGTCCGGCATCCGTTTCGTCACAATTCTGGCTCTCCTGCACTGAAGCAACCGGAAGCAGACTCTTACCTCGTTCCACTCTCTTTCCAGATCTTCTGGCATTGGCACAGCCTTTTTTTCCATAACCTTCATAGGTGCTCCTTCCTGAAAGTTCTTGTCTTCCCTGTTCTTTTAAGGAGCGCGGCCCGGCTGACTACCACCAGTTCCACCGGCGTATCCTTCACGATCAGCCAGTTCTCCGGTACCAGCCCTTTTCCCTGCAGGAACTTCTTTTGGGCCAGTGTCGGCTTCTTTCCGTTCTTCACGCTGCACTTACCTCCTTATTCAGTTTTACCTCACTCTGCCTTTATCCGGGCTTGTGACCGGCATCCTTCCGGATGGCTGCATTAAGGTGGGGCTTTACAGCCCCGGATTTTCCCTGTACCGGATGAGCATACGCTCGGTGGTTACGGTGATCGGCGGGAGTGAATTCTCCCTTCCATCACGGTATCCTTTCATCCATGCCCGGTCATGTTCGATCTTCACCCGCATCTGAATACCGATCATCCAGCCGCTAACTCCCGCCAGAGCCATCAGGAATACCACAACCAGGCTTCCGATCACTCCGACCTTGCCCGCTGCGATCAGCGCCGCCATTCCCCCGGCGGCCACCGTTCCAAGCGCGATCCCTGTCACCATCATTTTTGCTTTTCCTGTCATGTACTTCATTGCATTTACCTCCGTTTGATTGATTTTATAAATAGATTCCCAGCGGGCCTGTTACCTTCTGCAGACCTTCCAGGGAAACATCCTGGTTATTGGCGGCTGCTGTGAATACATTTACCATACCGCGCACTCCCCACTTGCTGTGGCCGACATTGTAGAGGTATGTCAGCTCCGGTGTCATTCCTTTCTCCACCAGGGAAGGGAATAACTTCTCAACATCTTCTTTGGTTACATTCGTAGCCCGGTACCGCCCGTGGAGCTTCGTCCGGTTAAACTGCTGTGAGAAGATCGCTTCCTGTCTTCCAAGCATCTTGTTGTAGACCTCATCGTTTCCGATCAGTGCGATTCCGATGCCAGGCTTCCCGGTGATCGGGTCTTCATCCACCCAGCCTCTGATTTCTTCCAGGGCCATAAACTTCAGGTTCTGGGCCTCATCAATAATCAGAACATTATCAGAACTTCTCAGCCGTTCACGGATTGAAATGGAAAGGTCTTCTGTTCTCTGGTTTTCCGAAATCTTCAACGCCCTTGCAATCATCCTTAAAAGGCTTCTTACAGAGCTGGTACTCGGTGTGGTGCTGATATAGATCGCCGTTGCCGGATTGTCCCGCAGGAACTTGGTAGCCGCTTTGGTCTTCCCGATTCCGGCGTCTCCGTCAATAACTACGATTCCCTTTTCAAGCTGGCAGTAACGGATCATCTTATAAATGCTCTCCGAAATAGAGGTTGCCACATATCCCCGCACTGCATTGAAAGACTCGGTCTTCTTGGCGTTTTCAGCCTGCTCCTCTTTGATCTGGAAGAACTCGCGGATCTTACGCTCTACATCACCTACATCACCCTTGTCATAAACGCTGCGGCGGTACTGGCTTAATACTGCTCCGCTCAGGTTCATCATCGGGGCCAGCTTTGCCTGGCTGATTCCCGTTTCCTTCATGTACGTTTCAACTTTCGCCTGAAGTTCTGTATTATACTGTTTTCCCATCATTTACCTCCCTGCCTTTTGGCTGCATTTTCAATCATTGTGTCAAGATCGACTCCGCCGACCACTTTCTGATATACCGGTGTTTCATCTGCCCGCTGAACCTCCAGTACCTTCGGGTCTGCTTTGCCTGTGTAGCTTTCTTTGTTGCGTTGTGCCTGGCGAAGTACCAGATCCAGCGCGGTAACCCGGTCGGCTTCTGCGATGACCACGTTCTTTTTATATTCATTCGCAATCTTCTCCAGCTTCCTGGTCACTGCCATTCCGGCCTTCACATCATCCTTGGTAGCGCCATATGTAAGAACCGCCGTATTATCTACCGGAACCGTCATCAGATATTTGTCTTCCAGGTTGTAGATCCGGACTTCCTTCAGATCATTCGGATTGTACCGGAAGTATACCTTCTCACCGAAATGTCTCATCAACAGTTCATCGTTCCAATATTCCAAGCGGCCTCCGTTGATATCCAGATGCACTCCCCGGCGGCCCACGGCCTGCGGACGGCTGCTTCTCATGAGCATCAGGTTTAATTCCTCTGCGGCTGCCACCCGGCGCTTAATCAGATGCTCATTAAACACATCCATTTTGAGCTTTCCTTTGTCTTCTGCCACCGGGCCATCGTATTCCATCATGTTGAAGTAATACTTCAGAATTGCATCCACATACTCCTGGAACTCATCGTCTGTGTAAATGGCATCTTTCTTCAGAACATATTTCAAACGCTCTGGCTTTTCCACCACGCTGCCGCCTGTGTAAGTATTGAACAGTCTGGAAAGGCCGTTCTTCACATCTTCGAACCGGCGCTCGATGATCTTTGCCTTCGCATTTCGGACGATAGCATTTGTCATATTGATTCCCAGGCGTTTAAATACACCCGGCGGTTCAAAGGTTTCCTCGCCATTCTTCGGCTTTTTCTTCCGGTGGCCAAGGCCGCCAATATCGAAGGTCAGGAACTCTCGACCGTTATCCACGTAGATGTTATCCGGGATGCCATATTCCAGGATCCCCTTCCGGAGCGCGATCAGCGTTGCCTCTGAACCTGGGTTATATGTAATGTAGTACCCTGTAAAGATTCCGCTTCTTGCATCCAGGAAGGCTGTCAGGTATGGCCTGTGCAGCTTGCCCGACTTATCCCTCACCATTACATCGAAGGTGTGGTTATCAGCGATCCACCACTCATTGCTCTGCATCTCATCATAAATACGTTTGATGTATGGAGCGCAACGGTCATTGAATGCCTTGTGACCTTCACGGCCCAGAACTTTTACTCCCTCCGGAACGCTTTTCAGTCTCCGGTAAAAAGAAGGATAGGCCGGAATCTGCGTATACAGATCCGGACGCTTTTCCTGGGCCCACATCTTTGTGTACTCCAGGCACTTTGTTACCGGATGCTGGGCTTCGTCCAGATAGTAATACAGGAAAGCCTGCCATATCGTTTCATCTATGGAGCTTGTCCCTTTCTTCCACTTATTCCGCTTATCAACCAGCGCTTTCATATCATCAGCCTTCACGGCATTCCATTTTCTGTAAAGCGTATCTACTGATATGCTCCGCTCTGGATATTCCAGGCTGCAGAGCGTTACGAACTTTTTATCTACTTCAGCCAGGGATGTAACTCCCGGCATCTTTCTATATGACTGCCAGCGCTTGGTGAGGTCGATCCAGAAATCAATTTCCTTTCGTTCATCCTCGGTAAACTCATCAATCGCAACTTTCTCTACTTCCGGCTCTGGCCGTTCTACCTCTTCCGGAGGGTTTTCTGCAATCAGTTGATAATACTTGTGCTGCAGTTCCTCATCCAACGCATCCAGCGGTACCAGGTAAGTTTTCCGGTTTTTGCTATTAACAGTCTCTACCGCCTTTAATTTCCCATCTTGTATAATTTTCTTAATATAACGTGGACTGCAGCCTTTTACCTCTGCAACCTGCTTCGCTGTCAGCATCTGCGCCATACATTTCCACCACCTTTTCAGCCTGTCCTCATCAGATGCAGGAGGCTATCCCTGCATGACCGGCCTCTGCCGGTTTCGACTCTTTTAAACGGTATTTAAAAAGTCTTTAAAATCATCCATGTTTCCGCCCAGTTCCTGGATCAGCGGAATGATAAACTTCTTTCCTGATGGCTTCCCTGTGATAGCCTCGCTGATCCTGGCCTGGTGTGTTCCCATTCCTGCGGCCAGTTCTCTCTGGCTGATGCCTCTTTCCAGCATCCTGGTTTTTGTCCATAAGGCAAACTCAGCGAAATTTCGCACTTTTCTGTTCTTCATTCTGCCTGCCCTCCTAACGTATTCCGTTATAAAATTCTGTATCAGCGATACAAAATAACCTATTCCGTTATCGGATTCTGTGCTATAATCGGTCTTGTATGATTGATACATTATTATAATAATCCTCATTTGAGGATTTGTCAATTAAAATTGAGGATTTTATATATTCATGTGAGGATTGTTGGAGGGGCTATGACTATAAATGAGCGCTTTTTTAAATTATTAGATGAGAAAAAGGTTTCCCAGAAAGATTTTTGCGAAGCAACGGGCATTCCGAAGCAAACCGTCAGCGGTTGGAAAAATAGAAAAACTGATCCGCCAGCATCGCTGATTCCTACTATCGCAGCATACTTTGGTATCACATCTGACTTTTTGCTTACCGGGAAAGAATGCAATCAGGCAGATCTTGAACTTAATGACACATCTACTCAGCAACTCCTGAAATACTTTTCTTCACTTTCTGAAGTGGAAAAGAATATTGTTCTGGGAAAAGCGGCTGAATTTTATCTAAAATCTTTGTCCGAGGATTGTTAGTCCTCATTTGAGTATCATTGACCATTTTTTCATATTATGATATATTCTTAGTGCATTTACCACCTTGCTGGACTGCCTACCAGCAATAAAAAAAGGGCCGCGTCAATTAACTGACCGGCTCTTTTTTGGTTCCCATTAACTGGTTCCCATTAAGTTCTCATTTTTCACTTTTATAATTGCTTTTAAATTTTATTGTTTTAAACGGTCTTTTAAAACCTTTCAAATGCCGAAAACCCTTGAATTATCAATACTTTCTCCCGTTTCCGCATTTTAATTTTAAAAATTTTAAAAGGCTTTAAACCCCCGCTTTTTATTGAGCGTTCTTCCCTCCATTTTCAGGCATTTCTATGATTTTTCGTTTTTCAATGTGAATTCTGGTTCCCATTAAAATTTTAAGGGATAAAAAGGATCTATAAGCCTAAAAAAGCCCCTATTCACGGGATTTCTCACCGTGTAAGGGACTTTAAGAGTTTATAAGGGTTCGTTGGTTCCCATTATTGCAGGTTATTCGATAACTTACAACGGCAAAGACCCGATTGATTACGATGCAATCATGAAAAATCCAGCAGAATTTTATATGCCTGCCACGGATGCCGTCACCGGAACAGCCACTTACTTTTCCAAATACGATATTGTGCGCGACGATTATCGCACACTCATGGCAACCTGCGCCCTGCCGGGATTCTGTCGTCCGGTTCAGGTTAATCACCATTACTACTATGATGGCGGCGTTGCGGATTCTATTCCGGTGCAGCACGCTTTAGATGATGGCTGCGACAAACTTGTTGTGATTTTATCCAATCCAAGGGACTTTGTAAAACAGCCAGAAGCCCATCGCCCGATTTATAAACGGATGCTTCACAAATACCCAAAGACCATAGAAGGGATCGACCATCGCCACATCAATTATCAGGCGTCCATTGACCTTACCGCCAAACTGGAAAAAGAAGGAAAAGCTTTTGTTTTCGCACCAAGTAAACATTTAAACCTCGGCACTTTTTCCAAAGATGCGGCGCTTGAACAAAAACTTTATGATCTGGGTGTTTTCGATTACAAAACACAGTCTGGAAAGCTTCTCGCGTTTTTGCAGAAGTAACATAGCTTCGAAACTCTCTTTTTTCAGCTTTACTTCACAGTTGAAAACATGCAAAATACGGCTGCCACACAAAATGTCCTGTGTGACAGCCGCATTCTTATTTTATATCATTATTTTACTCTTGCCGTAAGCTTATCGCCCTCGGTATCGATCAGAATGGTATCTCCCTCTCTCACTTCATCTGCAAGGATCAGCTTTGCAGACAATGTCTCTACATGTTTCTGTAAGAAACGTTTCAGAGGTCTTGCACCATAGATCGGATCATATCCGTGATCAACAATGAACTGTCTTGCACTGTCTGAAAGTTCTACCGTAATCTCACGGTCAGCAAGACGTTTGTTCAGATCGTTCATCAGCAGATTGATGATATTGCCGATGTTGTCTTTTGTCAGAGGCTTGAACATGATGATCTCATCGAGACGGTTCAAAAACTCCGGTCTGAAATGTCCACGAAGTTCATTCATGACCGCTTCCTCACAAGCCGGATTGATATCACCATTCTCATCAATGCCATCCAGCAGATGGGCTGATCCGAGGTTCGATGTCATAATGATGATCGTATTCTTGAAGTCAACGGTTCTTCCCTGCGAGTCTGTGATACGTCCGTCATCTAACACCTGCAATAATACATTGAATACATCCGGATGTGCTTTCTCGACCTCATCGAACAGGACAACCGAATACGGTTTTCTACGGACTGCCTCCGTCAGCTGACCGCCTTCATCATATCCGACATATCCCGGAGGCGCTCCGATCAGACGGGACACGGAATATTTCTCCATATACTCACTCATATCAAGACGCACCATATTGGATTCGTCATCAAAAAGACTGGCTGCCAGAGCCTTTGCAAGTTCTGTCTTACCGACACCGGTAGGTCCTAAGAACAGGAACGAACCGATCGGTTTGCTCGGATCTTTGATTCCGGCTTTGGAACGGATGATAGCTTCTGTCACTTTTGTGACACCCTCGTCCTGACCAATGACACGTTTATGCAGCTCCTCGTCCAGATGCAGTGTCTTGTTACGTTCACTCTCGGTCAGCTTTGCGACCGGAATACCCGTCCAGCGGGAAATAATACGTGCGATCTCTTCCTCGCTGACGTTCTCATGTACCAGCGAAAGATCTTTATTCTTAACTTCCTCTTCCTCAACTTCCAGCTGTTTCTGCAGCTGTGGAAGTTTTCCATACTGCAGCTCTGCTGCTTTTTCCAGATCATAATTCTGCTGTGCAGTCTTGATCTCATTCTTGACCTGCTCGATCTCTTCACGAAGTTTCTGGACTTTTTCAACCGATTTCTTTTCGTTTTCCCATTGCACTTTCTTTGTGTTAAATTCATCACGAAGTTCTGCCAGTTCCTTCTGAAGATCCGCAAGACGCTCCTGGCTCAGACGATCCGTCTCTTTTTTCAGAGCTGTCTCCTCAATCTCCATCTGCATGACACGACGGTTTAACTCATCCAACTCTGTCGGCATGGAATCCAGTTCCGTCTTGATCAGGGCACATGCCTCATCCACGAGGTCGATTGCCTTATCCGGCAGGAAACGGTCGGAAATATAACGGTTTGAGAGCACTGCCGCAGATACCAGTGCCGAGTCTGTAATTTTTACACCGTGGAATACTTCGTAACGCTCTTTCAGGCCACGCAGGATGGAAATGGTATCCTCAACGGTCGGCTCATCCACCTGTACCGGCTGGAAACGACGCTCCAAAGCAGCATCTTTTTCGATATATTCACGGTACTCATCTAAGGTGGTCGCACCGATACAGTGTAACTCACCACGGGCAAGCATTGGTTTTAACAACTGGCCTGCATCCATCGCACCGTCTGTTTTTCCTGCTCCCACGATGGTATGAAGTTCATCGATAAACAGGATGATCTGTCCATCGGAATTTTTAATATCATCGAGAACCGCTTTCAGACGTTCCTCAAACTCACCACGATATTTGGCGCCTGCAACCAGTGCGCCCATATCCAGTGCAAATAATTTTTTGTCCTTTAATCCCTCCGGAACATCACCGCGGACGATCCGCTGTGCAAGTCCTTCGACAACAGCCGTCTTACCGACACCAGGTTCACCGATCAGAACCGGGTTGTTCTTTGTCTTTCTGGAAAGGATACGAACCACGTTACGGATCTCGGCATCACGTCCGATGACCGGATCAAGCTTCTGGTTTCTCGCACGTTCTACCATATCGTAACCATATTTTTCCAATGTATCATAAGTTGCCTCCGGGTTATCGGATACCACTCTCTGGTTTCCTCTTACCGTTGACAGCGCCTGTAAAAACCGTTCACGGGTAATTCCATACTCCTTGAAGATTTCCTTCATTGCCTTATTTGGATATTTGATCAGGCATAAAAACAAATGTTCCACGGAAACATATTCGTCTCCCATTGCTTTTGCCTCATCCTCTGCATGGACAAGTACCTTATTCAGATCCTGTCCTACATAAACCTGTCCGCCGGATACTTTTACACGGGCAGCTAAATGGCGCTCTGCGTTATCCACAAAATGTTCTTTCTGGATCTCCATTTTCTCTATTAATTTTGGAATCAGTCCATCTTCCTGACGTAACAGGGCGACTAAAAGGTGTTCCTGCTCGATCTCCTGATTTCCATATTCATAGGCGAGCTTTTCACAATCGTTAATGGCTTCTACTGATTTCTGAGTAAATTTCTGAATGTTCATACGCTTACCTCCCTCGTATTTATCTCTGTGATCTATGTGAAAAAGAAAAACCTTCTGAAAAACTTTCTGATGGAAAGAAAAGACCTTCCCACCTTGCTGGCTGGAACGTCTTCTGTCAGTTACGAAATTTCTTTCGCAGTGGTTTTCCTTTGTTACGAGTATGTTATATCACGAGTTGTTAGCACTGTCAAGAGGTGAGTGCTAATATTTTGTGAAAAAATTGTGAACTGTGGATGGAAGGTAATCTGCGCTGATAATCTCCTCTTATTCTCCCAGCAGCAGCTCCCTGACTCGCTCCATGTCCATTCCATCTAACACAAAGTCTGCATCCGGCACGATCTTCCGTTTTTTTTCGGTGCCATCCGGTAATATGACGGTCTCTTCCGGCAGCTTTGGAGAAATATTCGAATGAATATAAAAGGTATCGAGTCCGACACTCTTCGCTCCTGCGATATCGCTTATGCCATCGTTTCCAATCATGATGCTTTTTGTTATATCAAGATTATATTTATCAATCAATAATTGAAAAAATCTGCTGTCCGGTTTTTTTACCCCACAGGTTGAAGAGATGAAAATATCGTCAAAGTACTTTGCGATTCCAAGTGTGTGCATCTCATACTCTGTAAAAATGCGCTGTGCGTTCGAAAGCAGATAAATCTTTTTGCCCGTCTTTTTTAATGCTTCTAACAAATCTGTCACTCCGTCATAGAGTTTTACATAATCGGTAGAGAGGATCCGGAAGAACTGCCCTGCATGAACGGCAAGTGTAGGATCTGCCTTCACGCCTTTTTCCTCAAAAAGCTTCTGAAAGACCTCTTCAATCTGAACTTCCGGATGTGCTTCATGAGCATCATCTTTTTTCTCAGATTTCATCTTAGACTCCTCGCCTGCAATGATTGCAGCATATCTTTCTTTTAATTCTTCCGATGAATAATCGGCGTCATAATAGCCATAAAAAAGCGCCAGCTTTTTCCATACCAGAGGATCATTCTCCTCGGTATGGATATCAGCCAGCGTTCCATATAAATCAAAAATATAATTATCGTAAGCTTTCACGTTATTATGCCTCCTGCTTTGTAAGTTCGATCAACTGCTGCATACGATCCGTGATCTTGTTCAGTACATCCGAATTATCTTCCTGTGCACTCATTGTCTCATTTGCATGTGCAGATACCTCCTCTGAGATTGCCGAGATTGTTTCAATCGAATGCACGATCTGTTCATTTGCAGTTTTCAATTCCTCAATATTGCTGTTTAACTGCTCCATGTTGCCCTGGATATCAAGCGTATTGCTCTGGATATCCGAAAAATTATTGGCAGTATTCTCTGTGGACTGTTTTTCCTCATTAATTGCACCTATCATCTCGCGCACCACCGAAACCACCTCGCTGATTGCATTGGAAATATTCTCGATCAACTCTGTAATATGTACCGTTGCCTCTTTGGTCTGTGTTGCCATACCGGAAATCTCTGTCGCAACAACAGAGAATCCTCTTCCTGCCTCACCTGCTCTTGCCGCCTCAATACTTGCATTTAAAGCTAAAAGGCTTGTCTGCGAGGTAATACCGGAGATCAGCTCCACGATGGAATGCATCTCTTCAATGTATTTGTCTAATGTCTCTAGCTGTCCTGCAACACTGTCACCTTTTTCCACGGAATGTTCTACCTGGGATACGAGCACTTCCATATCCTTTCCGGCACTCTCTAACACCTGCAATGTATGCTGCATGCTCTCATTAATACGGTCTGCTGCACTGCTGACCAGTTCAACTTTCTGCTGGATTGCCTCGGTCTGCTGCATCTGCGTCTGCACAGCATTGGCGGTTTCCGTCGTACCACTGCCAACCTCTGACATTGCATCTTTGGTCAATTTAGAAGCACTGTTGAGGTTCTCAACTTTTCCATAGATATCTTCCATTCCACTCTGCATCTGTTGTGACATATTGGAAATATCGGACAGCAAAAGTTCTGTCTTGCTCTGCGCTTCCTTAATATTCTCCATTTTCTGCTGATTGTTTGCATTCGATGTCTGCGCTGCATAGATAGAATACACTGCGACAAGTATCATGGCTGTCACCTGCACGATTGCCTCATCGCTGCCCTGATAACCGAACTTTCCGGTAAAAGCTCCACCAATCGTCATGATCAGGCTTAAGATAACCGTTCCTATATTGATCTGCACGGAAAATTTTACATCATTAAATACACTTACAAGTAAAATCATCGGTATGACAAGCACATAAATGTTCGATTCCTCGGTCGTCAGCACCATGAAGGAATACGTAATGGCAAATCCGATTCCTACCGTGTGTTTGATCATACCTGTCTCTCTGTCCTTCAAAAAGAAAAACTGTCCCAGTATGACCGGGATCAGTGCCAATGCCGTGATCACCAGGAAATATCCAAGACTCCGCTCTCCCCTGATAAATCTGCACGCATAAAAGACGACCACGATCAACGCTTCTATGGTATGCCCTGTCAATGCGGTTCTGTTATTCCTCTGTGTATCACTGATCTGTGTTCCATTCATCTGCTCTTGTACTCCCTCTCTCCTGACGCTCTGTCAGTCTGCTATCACTGCCGGTTATTGTTTGAGTTTCCTCCTTTCACTATATCATTGATGGTTTCGCTCTTCAAGATTTTCTTTCCGGCAAATGACGTTATAACTCCAGTTTTGCCCGGAGTTTTGCAAGGATTTTACGCTCATTCCGGCTGATCTGCACCTGTGTCACTGCAAGTATTCCTGCCACCTCGCACTGCGTTTTATTTTCAAAATACCGCAGCCGGATGATCTGCTGTTCTGTCTCGTCGAGCGTATCCATCAGCTGCCTGATCACCATTTTGTTTAAAACAGCCTCCTTCTCCGGCTCCTCATAGACATCGCTCTGATCTCCAATCTGGTCAATGAGTAAAAGTTCATCTCCATCTGAGCCGCAGACCGGCTGGTAAATGGACTCCACCCCACGGTTAGCGTCCAATGCCATCACAATCTCCTCTGTGCCAAGTTCCGTCATGGCAGACAGTTCCAAAAGACTTGGATCTCTCCCAAGCTCTGTTGTGAGAACTTCTTTTGCCCTGCTGATTTTGTATCCATTTTCTTTTAAACTCCTGCTCACTTTCACCATGCCATCGTCACGCAGGAAACGCCGTATCTCCCCTGTGATCATGGGTACTGCATAAGTGGAAAATGCAAGATTTAACGTCAGATCAAAATGATCGATTGCCTTGATCAGCCCGATACATCCAATCTGAAACAGTTCCTCCCTGTCATGCCCTCTTTTTTCAAATCTGCGGACAATTGCGTGCACCAATCCAAGGTTGTCCGAAACGACTTTGTCCCTGGCTTTTTTATCCCCATCCTGTGCCTGTCTGATCAGTTCCGCCTGTCGCACCATAGGCTAGCCTTCCTGATTTCCCAGTCTTCTTACCATATGTACGCTTGTCCCTTTTCCCGGCTCGGATACTACCTCAAGCCTGTCCATAAACGCTTCCATAAAAGAGAATCCCATCCCGGAACGCTCTAACTCCGGTTTTGTCGTATAAAAAGGTTCCATCGCTTTTGACACATCCGCAATGCCTGCTCCTGTATCCGAAACGGTGATGGAAACCTCATCCCCACAAATCTGACACAGGAGTTCCACTTTCTGTTCCGGTTCATGGTAACCATGAATGATCGCATTCGTCACCGCTTCGGACACGGCCGTCTTGATATCCGCAATCTCGTCTAACGTTGGGTTTAATTCTGCTATAAATGCCGCCACCGCCACCCTGGCGAAACTCTCATTCACCGACCTGGCATCAAATATCAGTTTCATCTCGTTCTGACTGCTCATTTTTACTTCCTCCACTATCTCCTATTCTTTTACCTGAATGATTTTTTTCAACCCGGATACGGTAAATATCTTGTCCACGCGCTCGTTCAGATGGCACGCACTCACATCCCCACCGGAATAGCCTAAGTTTTTGCACCGCCCGATGATCACCCCAATCCCGGAGCTGTCCATAAACTCTGTCTCTGTAAAATCAAACACAAGATGTCTGACATGGTAGGTGTCGATCAGAAGATCTGTCTCCGTGCGGATGCGGTTTGCCTGATGATGGTCTAACTCACGCGGCACATAGACAACTAAACATCCTTTTTCCATAATATACTGGCTTTTCATGCTCTTGTTCCTCTCTTTCCATTCTGCTTATGATTTTCAACAATAGAATGCTCGCTCCGCAGACATTTTATTGTCATGAATAAAAAAAGAAGGAGTCTCCCCGGAATTTCCGGTTCGATCTCCTTCGTACTTTTTAATATCAGTTTGTCTTTTTATTAACGGGCGGTGTCTGTCTCACTCTGATCCAGATAGTTCTGTGAGTTTGCAGCGCGCTCTGTATTTGGATACAATTCTACCACTTTCTGATAATAGATTTTGGCATTTTCCATATCCTCGTTCTTGCGGTATGCCTGTGCAAGATAGTACAGTGCATTTCCATTCTCATAGTTTTCATCCATCTCGACGACTTTGGAAAGTGCACTCACGGCATCATCATACTTTTTGCCGGAATATGCATCATAACCTTCCTTATATAATGCAGCCATGTATTCGGCATTCACCTGTGCATTGATGGTATCATAAATACTCTTTGCATCTGCACTCAGGTCATCCACATTGACACTGCTCAATGCATCTCCTGCCTTCTCAATGTCTCCTGTGGTGTATGTCTCATATGCAGTCAGAAGTTTGTCATAGCTTTCCAGTTTGTTGGCAGATTCTTCCTCGCTGTTCTTCGCATCCGTAATCTGACTGGTAAGGTCATCCACCTGACTCTGCAGGCTTGTGATCGTCTGATTCTTGGAAGAAATCGTATTATTTGCATCCAGCACTTCTGCTTTCGTATTGTTCATCACGGTTCTTCTCACGCCAGGAACCACAAGGAAACAGGTGATTGCAATTCCGATTGCGATTCCGATCACCATGTTAATGATCGTACCGACTGCAGAATTGTCCTTCAGATATTTTGGCTGGATGATTGTCTCATTGCCACTCTGATAGGAAATGAGTTCATCATTCTTCTGCTTCTTGCTCGGATTCTGCTCTCTTAAGGCTGCATTGGCTTCTTTCAGATAGCGCAGTGTCACAGTATTATTGGCATCAATTTTTCCGGCATTCCGCAGTGATTTCTTCGCAAGATCATAGCGTCCTTCCTGAATATATAAAAGCGCCAGAAGCTGATGTCCACTCACCAGCTTTGGATTCAGCGACAATACTTTTTTCAACTGAATGATTGCAAGATCACGGCTGTTCTGCTTGCAGTAAAGCAATGCCTGATTGTATTTCTTGATCGTCTGATTGACAGAATCCAGTCTTGCCTGATTCTTCTGCACTTCATCTAAGTACCTGCTCGCAAGATTATCCTTCGGCTGATAATTCTTACTGATCACCCACTCCGTGAGGGCAGTCACCACTTCTCCCATCTCGTAGTAGATCAATCCAAGCAAATTTCTTGCATCAATATTTAATTTATTAAAACGCAGACTGATTTTCAGGCTCTCAATTGCCCCTGACAAATCCCTGACACCGGCTTTCTCCAATGCATCATTGTAATAGGCATTAGATGCCATCAAAATCTTTTTGTATACTTTTACATTCGTTCCGCAGTTCTGGCAGTTATCTCCCTTGCCAAGTTCTGCACCGCAATTATAACATCTCATGAAAAACCTCTCTATCTGTCATGCCACTGTGCATGTGATCTACCTGTTATCTGTTCTGCTGCTTTAATTCCTGCAGCATTTCCTGCATAACATCCGTCATGTCTGTCAGCTCATGATTATAGATTGCCTGCTCTGCCTCTTCCACTTCCAGACTTGGTTTAAAGTTTTTCAATTCTTCTTCAAAATTTATCATCTTAATTTCCGTACCTTTCCTGTACTGACTGATCATTTCTCTCCTGATCCGCCTGTACATGCTTAACTGCAGACTGGCTGATCATTTCTTTCTCACTGATTGATTATAATATAGGAAGAATTCACTTTCAATGTCAAATTATGAAATTTCCATTAAAATAAAGTAGTTTTTCGTCAATAATATAAAATATAAAAATAGCATTTCAGGAAATTTACGGTTGTAACCCGTTTCTCCTGAAATGCTATCTTATCTTTTTTACCTTCTGCCTGTTATTGTCCGTTAATCCTCAGCTGTTCTCGTACAGATCTTTCCGTTCAGATGATAGAACTCCACGCATTTTGCATTGTTCTTCACATTTAAAACCTGATCCCTGATCGCTATGGATACCCCAGGGAATACATCTCTTGTCACACAGACCGTTGCATTCGCCCCATCTGAAATCATGCGCTCAAGCCGCTTCACTTCGCCCTCATCTCCTGCAAGTGTAGCCGTATTCTGGATTCTGGTACGCAAGAGTGCCACTCTTCTCGGATCTTCCTTATAGCTTACTCCGCGCTCCTTCTCCATCTCTTCGAACTTGGCAAGTCCCTGTTCGATCTTATCAAGTTCCATTTTGGTAATATCCATCTTCTTCTTCAGCAGATTCAGTCTTGAAATACAGTCCGCACTTACTCCAACGGTCACAGCTGTCCGCATCTCTGCGTCATTTCCGATCGTGGTAGCCCTGATTCCCTTGACTGCGCTGACATCTCCACCGATGATCTTCGCTGTTCTGCCCTGGATCAGAATAGATCCTCTGCACGCAACTGTGCAGTTGAGCAATACGTCTGCCTCCATATCTCCCTCTACCTGGATGACTGTATACTCAATAAACTTTGCATACAGATTTCCTTTGGTTCTGACATGTGCCTTGTTCCCTCCGACCATTCCACTTCTTAAAATGATATCCTTACCGGCTTCCAGATTACAGGCTTCCACGTTTCCATCAATCGTGATACTTCCGGTTGCCTTGATCGTAACTCCGGATTCCACACTGCCGTGGATCACAATATCTCCTGTAAAATCTATGCTTCCGGTAGTAAGATTCGCATCTCCGCTCACCTCATAGATTGGCTGGATCCTGATCTTATCATTCTCAATATCAATCTTCCCATCCATCAGCGAAAAATAGGTAAGGTAATCCTCACTTCGTCCAAAACCGGTTCCGCGAAGTGTTCCCTGTTCTCTGGCAACCCTTGCGGCAATCGGTTTTCCGGAAACTCCGATTCCATCTGTTCCCTTTACAGCCGGATGATATATCGCAATGACCTGATCCTTCTGAACCGACTGTACACTGTACATGGACCAGTAATCTACGGATCCGTCCGGCAGTATCTTTGGCTTTTTCTCAAGGTTCATATTCACCTTATACTCATAGAATCCATCCTGTCCCTCTACTGCCGGTATGCCTCTTGCCACCAGTACGTCCTGTTCATAGATTTCTTCATCGAGGATCTTCTGAAGCTGTGCTTCATCAATTCCATAAGTAATCTGGTTCACCCGTAATACATCGTGCAGATACTCGATCGTATAGTGTTCTCCTTCTTCCAGTGCAGGGAGTCTGATCCATGCCTCTAAGTCTTTATTCACAATCTTCACTTTTGGTGTAGAAATACTTGGTAATGCCATTCTTCCAACTCCCTTCTTCCTACAAAAAATCGTATATATACTATATAATACTCGTTTCCAGTCTTTTTTTCAAGCAAGTTTTCTGCTTTTTCGCACATTTTCGCTCTGTAATTTGTGCATGTTGAACAAACCAATGACACACCCTGCCATAAAAATAACCGTCCACGCCACCGGCTAGGGAGACTGGACGGTTATTGTTCTATTTCATCTGTGCAAGACGCTCTTTGACCTGAGCCATCATCTGCTCATAGCCTGCAAGCTTGTCTTTCTCTTCCTGCACTTTTGCTTCCGGAGCTTTGCTTAAGAACTTCTCATTGGAAAGCATTCCCTTAGAACGCGCGAGTTCTTTCTCCAGACGTGCCTGTTCTTTTAACAGACGTTCTTTTTCTTTTTCAAAGTCTACTAAATCTTCCAGTGGAAGGTAAAGTGTTGCTCCAGGAATTACAACGGAAACAGCATCCTCCTCGATTCCTGTCTTATCTGCCTGTACTGCGATCTCACTTGCACCTGCAAGGTTTACATAAACTTCTTTGTTTGATTCAAACGTGTCTCTAATTTTCGCATCGTCAGATACAATGAAAATCTTTGCTTTTCTTGATGGTGGAACATCCATTTCAGTACGGAGGTTGCGAACACCTTTTACAAGGTCTTTGCAGTGCTCTACCATCTCTTCCTCTGCTGCAAAGTTCCATTCTGCTTTGTATTCCGGCCATTTTGCGAGCATAATGGTGTCTTCTTCCGGGTGAAGCGTACAGAAGATTTCCTCTGTGATAAACGGCATAAATGGATGTAACAGCTTTAATGCCTCTGTCAGTACCGTCTTTAAGGTCCAGAATGCTGCATTTGCAGATGCCGGATCATTCTCTTTGTTATAGGTACGAACTTTTGTGATCTCGATGTACCAGTCACAGAATTCATCCCAGATAAAGTCATAAACTTTCTGTACGGCGATACCCATCTCGAATTTATCCATGTTCTCTGTCACATCTTTTGCAAGTGTGTTCACTCTGGATAAAATCCATTTGTCGGCTGCCTTTAATTCATCGAGAGCAGGGGTTTTGATCTCTGCGCCCTCTAAGTTCATCATGATGAAACGGGAAGCATTCCATACTTTATTGGCAAAGTTTCTGGAAGACTCTACTCTCTCCCAGTAGAAACGCATATCGTTACCAGGTGCATTGCCTGTGATCAGTGTCAGACGAAGTGCGTCAGCACCATATTTGTCAATAACCTCTAACGGATCGATACCGTTTCCAAGAGACTTACTCATCTTACGTCCCTGGGAGTCACGTACCAGACCGTGGAATAATACGGTATGGAATGGTGCTTTGCCCATCTGCTCGTAACCGGAGAAGATCATACGGATTACCCAGAAGAAGATAATATCATATCCGGTTACTAAAACATCATTTGGATAAAAGTAATCTAAGTCTTCTGTTTTTTCCGGCCAGCCAAGTGTGGAGAATGGCCATAATGCAGAGGAGAACCAGGTATCTAAGGTATCCGGGTCCTGTGTCATATGGGTGCATCCACATTTCGGACACTTATGAGGTGCTTCTTTCGCAACTACCATCTCGCCACACTCATCACAGTAGTATGCCGGGATTCTGTGTCCCCACCATAACTGTCTGGAAATACACCAGTCACGGATATTGTCTGTCCAGTTGAAGTATGTCTTCTCCATACGTTTTGGAAGTAACTGGATATCACCATTTTTTACGCCTTCAACTGCCGGTTTGATCATCTCGTCCATTTTCACGAACCACTGCTGTTTGATCATTGGTTCAACGGTTGTGCCGCAGCGGTCATGTGTACCTACGTTGTGGGAATGTGGAACAACTTTTACTAAAAGTCCCGCTTCCTCTAAATCTTTTACTAATGCTTTTCTGCACTCGTAGCGGTCCATTCCCTCATATTTTCCTGCTAACTTGTTCATGGTTGCATCGTCATTGATGACAACGATTTCTTCCAGGTTGTGGCGTTTTCCAACCTCAAAGTCGTTCGGGTCATGGGCTGGTGTGATCTTCACACATCCGGTTCCAAACTCTTTGTCTACATATGGATCAGCGATCACCGGAATCTCACGGTCTGTCATCGGAAGTTTTAACATTTTTCCAACGATGTCTTTGTATCTCTCATCATCCGGGTTTACAGCAACAGCGGTATCTCCGAATAAAGTCTCCGGTCTTGTCGTTGCGATCTCTACGAATCTTCCTTCCTCACCAACTACCGGGTAATTGATATGCCAGAAGAATCCGTCCTGCTCCTCATGCTCTACCTCCGCATCGGAAATGGATGTCTTACAAACCGGGCACCAGTTTACGATACGGGAACCCTTGTAGATATATCCTTTTTGATATAATTTAATAAAAACTTCCTGTACGGCATCAGAACATCCTTTATCCATGGTAAAACGTTCTCTCTGCCAGTCAGCAGAAGATCCCATTTTCTTTAACTGGTTGATGATACGGTTACCGTATTCCTCTCTCCACTCCCAGCATTTCTCTAAGAAACCTTCTCTTCCAAGATCTGCCTTGTCGATTCCTTTTTCTTTTAAGGACTGGATGACTTTTACTTCGGTTGCAATGGAAGCGTGGTCTGTTCCAGGCTGCCATAATGCATTGTAACCCTGCATTCTCTTGTAGCGGATCAAAATATCCTGCATGGTATTGTCTAATGCGTGTCCCATGTGAAGCTGTCCGGTAATGTTTGGTGGAGGCATCACAATGGTGAATGGTTTCTTGCTGCGATCTACTTCTGCATGGAAGTAACCGTTGTCTTCCCATTTTTTATAGAGACGTTCTTCAATGCCCTTTGGGTCATAGGTCTTTGCTAATTCCTTCATTTGTCTTTTCCTTTCTTTTTGCTTCGGCATTGCGAAACTCGAATTTACATTACGAACGTTGTGAAACCGTAACAAAATTTTCGAAGACACGCTTCCGCTACGTGTCGCTCGCAACGGTGCTAGCATGCCAGCCACAGCTAGCGCTATGACTGCCAAGCAAGAACCGGCGGCTCCCCAGTGTCTTCTCAAGCTTTCGTTACATTTCCACAACTCAATTCATATTTTCTACGAGTTTCGAAATTGCCTAACTAATTAATTCATCTTTTCTCCCGATGTGCACACTCGAGAGCAAGCGTGCAAAAAAGCCCTTCACATCCTTACGGATGCAAAGGGCGTGTCAACGCGGTACCACCTTTGTTATGTTGTAAAAACAACATATCTCTGCTGATTCGATTTTTCAATTCCACTGTCCATTGAAAAAGAAATCACTGTCCGGTAACGGGGACAAATCGTTCTCGCTTACTTCTGCTGCTTCTAATGATATACGGAAATTCTGCTCCGCATGATTATATCACGGGCTCTGCTTCTTCTCTGTAACAGACAGGTTCTGCGCGACGGTTCAAAAGCTACCTTCCACACAACATGTTCTGGTGACATCTCTCAGCCGGTGAATGTCATTCTCTTTCAGGTGTCTGTGTGTACTCCTCTTTCTCATCACCTTTTTATATCTTTTTTCATCATAAAAGCTAAAGTGGCATTTGTCAACTGATTTTTTTATAGGTGATTTTAATTTATTTGTTCCTTCTTTCTATCCTAATAATTTCAATATATTCTGATAGATATATTCTCTCAAAGAATCTGCCTCCAGGTCAAGTTCGATTTTTTTCTCTGCTGCGATGCGGTACATAAAATAGACCGAAAGCTGGGTTTCGACCGCGGCTCTTCGCAGGAAAACATTCTCCTCCCGGATCAGACCTTCGCGGACACCCTCCTCCACAATGCAGTCGATAATCTCGTTTTTCTCCTTATCACAGCACTGCTGTTTCATACGCTCATACTCATCTTTCAGATTCTTTGGTATCTCGTATGATTCCAATACCATTTTTATCAGGAAAAAGACACCCTGCTTTTCTTTTACATGCTCATCAATAAAATCCATGACCTCGTTAATTTTCTGTTGAAACGTTCTGTTATCTGTAGAAATTACCTGCAGTTTTTCAAAGCAAACTTTCACATAATATAAAATTGCAGAAGAGATTATCTCTTCCTTTGAAGAAAAATATTCGTATGCCGTTCCTTTTCCAATGCCTGCCCGGCCTGTGATATCAGCTACTTTTAAAGTATTGATATCACAACCTTCATTAATGAACTCAATGACTGCCTGATACATGGCAAGCACTTTCTGTGATGGATCCTGTATCAGTTTCTGCTCGTCCATTATAAGTCCTCCTCGACCATGCTCTTATTGCGGTTGAATGCATCATAAATACATGGAACAACGATCAGGGTTAACAGTGTACCATATAACAAACCGCCAACCGTTACGATCGCCATTGGCTGCATCATTTCTGAACCTTCTCCAAGTCCGACTGCCATCGTGGACATGGACAGGATCGTGGTGAGTGCGGTCATAAGGATCGGACGGAGTCTCGTTTTTCCTGATTCGATAATGGCATCTTTTTTCTCCATTCCGCCACGGCGGAGCTGGTTGATAAAGTCTACCATAACGATACCGTTATTTACGATAATTCCGGCAAGCATGACAAATCCGATCATTGCCACAACGCTGACTTCATTGCCGGTAAAGTAAAGTGCGAACAGACCACCTGTAAATGCCAGCGGGATTGTAAACATAATGATAAACGGCGACAACAGTGACTGGAACTGTGCTACCATGACAAGGTAAATGAAGATAACTGCCAAAAGAAGCATCAGATACAACTGATTCATCGCATCTGCGATCATCTCATCCTCACCTGCCATCTCAATGGAGTATCCTTCCGGCAGATCGATCTTATCTAACTCTTTCTGGATCTCATTACTCAGCAGACTGACATTATGGTCATCATCCACTCCTGCGGTCACACTGATATATCTGGTCTGCGCATCACGATTAATCGTTCCTAAGGTGTAACCTTCCTCAAACTGTGCAATATCAGAAAGTGCTGTTTCTGTCTCGTTTCCTTCTCTGTCTGTATAGGTGAAGGTCAGGTTTTTGATATCAGCCAATGTAACATCGGACTGTTCCTCGCTCTGTACGTAAACCTGATACTCATTTACATCGGTAGAGATCGTTGTTGCGGAGGTTGACGATGCCATCTCCCCATAAACAAGCTGGAATACCTGTGCAACGGTCATGCCATATTTCGCAGCTTTTTCCTTGTCTACAGAAATGGTGAAAGACGGTGTCGTATTGGCAAGTCCATCATCCACATCCACAGTTCCCTCGGTGTTCTCTACGACTTTTGCAACTTCGCCTGCAAGTTCCTGCAGTTTGTCAAGATTATTTCCTTTTACATTGATCGTCAGTCCACTTCCCATAAGTGATGTCATATCAGAAGCAGAGGTGTCTGTTGTAACTTCGCAGTCCATGTCTTTGGTCAGTTCATCCAACTGTTCGATTACATCTGCACTGCTCACTTCAGATTCTTCATCCAGAATCATATACATGGAAATACTGTCTGTAGAACTGCTTCCCATCATGGAAAGAGCACTTCCACCTGCCATGGCACCAATGGTCTCAATGCCATCGATCGTCATTGCTTTTTCCACGACTTCATCTGCCATTTCTGTCAGTTCGCCAAACGTAAGTGTCTGATCCTCTTTTGCTGAAATCGTCGCACTGATCTGGTTTGTCTCCATGTTCATATCCATGAAAGAATATCCTCTGGAGAATGCTGCCACAACACTTGTTCCAAGCAATACGATCACTGCGATAAATACGATTGGTTTGAAACGCAGACATACCGCTAAAATTTTTCCATAAAAATCTTTTACTTTATCAAAGAGATTATGCCTGATCTCTTTTGTATTTTTTAATAATCCTGCTGCCATCATCGGCACGAAAGTCAATGCCACGAGAAGACTCGCTGCAAGCGTAAATGCAATTGTCAGCGCAATATCCACAAATAACTGTCTTGTGATACCCTCTGTAAAAATAATCGGTGCAAATACACAGACGGTTGTAAGTGTGGATGCTATGATTGCTCCTGTCACCTGTGAAGCACCCTCCACGGCTGCCTTTCGAATCGAATATCCCTCCCCTCGCAATCGATAGATATTCTCGATCACGACGATGGAGTTATCCACCAACATACCAATTCCGAGTGCCAGACCCGACAGTGAAATGATGTTTAACGTAATATTCGTAAAGTACATCAGTACCACTGCAAAAACAACACTGAGTGGGATGGAACATGCTATTACAAGTGTAGGTTTGATATCTTTTAAGAATAATAACAATACAATAATTGCAAGGATGGCTCCCACGATCATGTTTTCTACGACTGATTTCACGATCATGTCAATGTAAATACCCTGATTCATGAGAACGCTCAAATGTAACGCTGTATTTTCTTTTTCCAGACTATCAAATTTGTCCAATAACCGGTCTGTCACATCTCCGGTGGAATAGCCGGTCTGCTTTTCAATCGAAAGCATTACCGCCGGATTTCCATTCACTTTGGAATAGGAATCTCCGGAATTGTCAATGTATTCGATATCTGCCACATCTGACAGTCTGACCGGTTCGATACCATCCATACCAAGATCCATCAGAACGAGATTTTCAAGATCTGCTTTGGATGTCACCTCATCTCCGACTCGCACCAGATACTGCTCGTTCCCCTCTGTCACATAACCTGCCGGCATGGAGAAGTTCTGTGCTGTCAGAAGATTTTTTAAGGTATCCATTGTAAGGATCGTGTTCAGATCCGCTGAATCTTTTGCCTGCTCTTTTGCATCATCTAACTGGCTCTGTCCCTCTTCGATCTTATTTGCTGCAACAGCAAGATCCGCATATCCCTTGCTCATCTCCATGATACCGGATATCTGGGATTCATTTAAAGTCACTAATGCGTCATCTAAAGATGTTTTACCGTCTGCCACCTGTGTCTGGGCGGACTCGATTGTCGCGATTCCCGCCGCAATCTGTGTCTTGCTCTCACTCAATTTTGAGATTGCAGCCGGAATGTCTTTGTAAGAAGTCAGCGTCACACCTGCATCTGCAAAAGAGGATGCCTGACTCATCAGCATCACATTGATATCATCCAGTTTGGACTGTAATGTCACGATCTGGCTGGCAATGTCACTCTCACTTGTATAGGAAGTCCCTGCCTGTGCATTGATCTGGGCAATGGCTGTGGATTCCATGTATGCGATGAAATCGGATTCGCTGGCCGCATTTTTATATGCTTCTAACATTTTAGGATCTGCCTGTAAAGTTGAAATCACTGTTTCCAACTGATTCGCCTGTTCCTGTGTCATCTGACCATATTGAACCGCTGCTGCAAGCGCTTCCTCCACTGTCATGTCTGCACCTGTCATTGGATTTTTTGCTGTTAAAATTGCCATTACACCATCGTGCGCCTGATATAACTGCTTTGCCCCACTCTTCGCCTGGCTGACACCGTCTTTTGCTTTCTGTAAACCGTCAATCGCGCTCTGTAACTGCGTTGCTCCATCATAAGCTGACTGTAACGACTTGATTGCACCATCCATGGACGACTGTGATTTCTGAAGATCTGATAATTGTGTGGTCAGATCTGCTTCGGTGTTAAACAGTTGGATTTTATTATTAATGATCTCATTTTCACCTGCTCCAAGCTGGCTTCCCATCTCTTTTTCACTATCGGAAAGCTTCTTTTTCCCACTGTCGATCTGGGAAGATGCCTTGTCTAACTCTGCCTGTGCATCTGTAAACTGGGCATCTATTTTGCTCAGAATCTGTTCGTTTAAAGCATCTATTTTCTCCTGGTTCATAGTGACCTGAAGATCCGTATCAAGCACTCCTGTTGCCGTCACAGATGCCACACCCTCGATACTCTCAAGCAGTGGTAATAATTCATTGTCCACATAATTAGATACCTCTGCCTGATCCATACCATCCACATCTGCGGATGCGATCATGACCGGCATCATATCAGGATCGATCTGCATAATGACCGGTGAGCCCGCTGAATCCGGGAACTGTCCGGTCAACTGATCCAGCTGCTGCTGAATCTCAATCATAGCAGAATCCATGTTCGTGCTCTGCTCATACTCCAAAATAACCATAGAATAGTTATCATAGGACATGGAACTTACGTTATTAATATTGGAAGTCGTTGCCATTGCCGCTTCGATTGGCGATGTCACATCCTTTTCCACTTCCTCCGGACTTGCCCCCACATCTGTTGTGACAACGATCACATACGGCAGATTCATTGCCGGCAGCAGATCTGTTGTCATCCTCGTCAGCGAAACAACTCCTAAAACGATCACCAGTACAACAGCCACTAACACTGTGTACGGACGTTTTACACTATACTTTGGGATCATTCTCGTTCCTCCTGAAAAATTATATGTCTGATTGGCTATTGCATTCCCGCAAGCCAAAACCGACCGGTCGGTCGGCAAAAATCAGTTTACTCCTCTCTCATCAAAATGCAAGGAAAATCGGACAGAATTTAGAATTATTTTAGAAATTGAACAAAATTTCCTATTTACGCAAAAATGGAGTACCTATCGGTACTCCATCCCACGAGACTGTATCTTTCCAATATATAATAACAGAGGCTTTACTCTTTTTTGTTTATGACTGTTGTTCTACCAATTTCTGTATTGCCTGCTGCTCTGCTTCCGGCATCAGCTTTGATACCTCAATCAGAACGATCAGTTCTTTTGCATAGGAAGCAACCTCATCAAAACAATTTTCTACTGCTTTCATAATGACTGGCATGGAAATAACCTTCTCATCCGGGACATCAATAATCTCATCCACGTTTCCAACCTCAAGCCCAATCTTTGTACCATTCATGGATGCAACGATGATATTGTTGATTTCCTGTTCCGGATAATGAAACTGTTCTGCCAGACTGTACACTGCAATAACTTCTCCGTGCAGATTCATGATCCCATGAACCTGTGGCAGTGAATTTGGAATATTCACCACATTCATTCTTGTTTCAATGGATTCCACATCATTGACAGGAATACCAAACTTCACTCCATTTAACAAAAATGTAAGTAACTGCATTATAATCTCTGTCTCCTTTCTTATGATTCGATCTCGGGACATTTCGCAGTATCCATAAGACCTGCAAAAAGGGGACTGGCACAAAAGTACCGCCCCACTATTCTGTTCTCACCCTATTCTATTCATCTTCACCGTCTTCATCATCAACGATCGCTGCTGCCGCACCTGCCACAGATGAAACAACCGCTATCACAACAACGATGACTACCAAAAGTAATAAAATTCCCATGAAAACTAAAAAACCGCCTTCTGTCATGTCTTCCTCCGTTCTGAAAGGATTGTGCAGATTCACTTCTCAACCATTTCTTTTTTTCCAAAATCTGTACCTATTATAGCACATTAGCAACTGGAAAAAAAGAGCCTATGTTTGATTATTTCAGATAATTTTTCTGATGTTTTTTAATATTGTAATCTTTTTCTGCTACATCAAAGGAGAACCGCCGTGATATGGGGAATCACGACGGTTCTCAGGGAAGGTTTTTTCATTTGTAGCTATATTCTAATTTATCCTTTTACACTGCCGAGGGCAACACCCTGTACGATGTGTCTGGATAAGATCAGATAAATGATAATAACTGGGAAGATAGAAAATGCGATCATCACATAAACCTGACCCATATCAAACTTCAGCCAGTCAGCTGCACGAAGCTGTGCGATTAAGATTGGCAGTGTCTTTTTCTTGTCATTGTGTAAGATCAAAGCCGGTACAAAATAATTATTCCAGCTGCTTACAAATGTAAAGATTGCCTGTACTGCAATGGCAGGTTTCATTAATGGAAGTACAATATTGTTAAATGTATGGAACTCACCGGAACCATCAATTCTGGCTGCCTCGATCAGAGATACCGGCAATGTACTTTCCATGTACTGTTTCATGTAAAAGAATGTGACCGGTGCAGCGATCGTTGGCACGATCAATGGAATGAATGTATCTTCCATATGTAATGTACCGACTAATTTTACAAATCCAAGTGCAGTTACCTGTGTAGGGATCATCATGACTGCTAAGATAAATGCATAGATGTATTTTTTCAGTTTAAAATCATATGCATGAATGGCGTAAGCCGTCATGGTTGAAAAATAGGTGCATAACGCTGCTGACAGTACAGATACGATCAGACTGTTTATCATACCCTGCCATACCGGAAGTGTTCCGTGTACCAGATTGTTCCAGTTTTCCAGCAGATGTGTGCTTGGCAGTGGTGTAAATCCGGCCTGCAGTTCACCGTTCGATCTGGTCGCATTAATGAACAGCACATAGAACCAGAACAGGCAGGCAAATGTAACAAGAATCAGGACTACATAAGCGATAAATCTTCTTGCATGGATTCCAAGTCCTTTTTTCAGATTTTTATTTTCGTTCATAATAACACCTCACCTTTCTATTCTACTCATGCTTTTCTCTTATCGTTTCCAGTTACCTTAAAGACAATAAGACTTAAAATTGCGGTGATGATGAACAGGATTACGGATACTGCACCAGCCATTCCGTAGTTCTTGCTGTACAGATGTTTATTTAAGAACATGATCAATGTCATGGTCGATCTCATTGGATCACCGGTACCATTGGTCAAAATCTGCGGTACATCGAATAACTGTAATCCACCGATCAGTGATGTGATCACAACATATACTAAAATCGGACGGAGCAGCGGTAATGTGATTTTGTAGAATACCTGTGTGGAAGTTGCGCCATCCACTTCTGCCGCTTCAAATAAAGAAGTATCGATACCCATCATACCTGCCATTAAAAGAATGGTCGTATTACCAAACCACATCAGGCAGTTCATAAGGGCGATCAGTCCTCTCGCACTTCCTGTGTTTGCCAAGAACTTATATGGCTCTGAAATAATTCCGATCTGCATTAAAATCGAGTTGATCGGTCCACCATCCGAGAACAGTGTAAAGAACAACATGGAAAATGCGGATGCCATGATCAGGTTTGGCAGATAGATCACGGTCTTGAAAAATCTGCTTCCTTTTAATTTCAAACGCACATCAGAAAACCATGCACCTAACAGTAATGACAAAATAATCTGTGGCACAAAACACATGATCCATAAAATCATGGTATTCTTTGCGTAAATCCAGATATCGCCCTGTGTAAACAGCGTTTTGTAGTTCTCCAGTCCCACAAAGTTAGGTCCGATCTGTGTCAGACCCGATAAATAATTTTCAAAAAAGCTGTTATAAATGGTATTAAACAGTGGTATAAGCTGGAATACAACATACACCAGAATAAAAGGAATCAGAAAAATGTAACCCCATTTGTTATATCTGACTGCTTTACTGCTTTTCTTCTTCATAACGCCTCTTGCCCCCTTCTTTTTATTTTTCACAGAGTTCACAGCATCCCTTCACGGACATCTTTTTGTGCAAATCTGCTGTCAGCTCTGCGCTTTACGCCGCTGACTGCTTTCTCTCCGTCCGGAGATAGGTATAAAGATAGCCGCACCCGCCGGTCTGGCAGGCGCGGCTTATTATTTTAGTATGTTAAGTCCGGATATTTCTCAACAACTGCTTTGTAGAATAAGTCAAGTGCATCATCAAGTGAAGCATTGCCTTCAAAGTAGTTCTTCATAGCGTTCTGGAACTCTTCGTTACATCCCTGATCGTATGCAGAAAGGTTGCTTAAATCAAGTTTTTCTACACTTGCACAGTACATAGACAATGGGTTCTGTCCGCCTAATACTTTACTCTGGTAGCTTGTATCTGCTGCCATTGCTTCCATAGCTGGTTTATTGTTAACGAAGTCATCATCTTTTACTACGATATCTTTCATGATCGTCTCGTCTGTTGTCATCTTTAAGATGATATCTTTTACAAGACCTGCGTTATCTGTACCTGTTGCTCCACAGATCCATGTACCGCCCCAATAGAATCCCTGAGGTCCTGGTGTAGCGCCCCATCCACCGTTGTAACCGATAGATCCTTCGGTGTCGGCTGCCATAGAGAAGTTCACGAACCATGCCGGTCCAAAGTAGCAGAATACTTTTCCTTCCGGATAGAAACCTTTCTTCCAGTCATCGCCCCAGAGTTCATATGTCTCTGTCTCGCCTGCATCATAAAGCTCTTTTGAATCAGATACCCATTTCATAATGTTATCATCAATATTGATCTTGCCATCTTCTACCCATTTAGAAGTAACGTTGTTAGAGTATACACGGTAAGTATCATTGACAGAAGATGTCATCTTGTATCCGGCAGCTTTCATTGTCTCTGCTGTATCATTGAAAGTATCCCAGTCTGAAACATATTTCTGAACTTCGTCAGGATCGTCTGTTCCAAGAACTTCTTTTGCTGCATCACGGTTATAGAATAATACGCCCGGGCAGCCCTGCCATGAAACACCTTTTAATACACCGTTAGAATCTGTAACGATATCTTTTGTATACTGATACTGGTTTGCAAGGTCTGCATCTGTAATTCCAAGATCTGCGATCGGCATTGTATAATCTGTATCGACATATTTCAGTGCGTAGTCAGCTTCTACTAAGAATAAGTCAATCTTGTCATCGGCTGCTGCTGATTCCTGTTTTAATAATGTTGCATCCAGATTGTTCTGATATGCGTTGTCATCACTTGGTGTGATGTTCCATTTTACGGTAACATCCCCAATCTTACCAGTTGTGGCATCCACTTCCTCATATCCAGGATAGTGATCTGTCAGACGGCTCTTAAACTCTTCATTCCAGCAATAAATGTTGAAAACTTTTCCCTCATCACCTGTTGTATCTGTCTCCGCTGCATCAGATCCAGATTCTGTTGCCGTTGCTGCTACACCTGAGTTGCTGTTGTCTGCGGATGTTGTGTCTGATGACCCACCACATCCTGCTACCATAGTTGCTACCATGGATACACATAATAATGCGCTAATGATTTTCTTTTTCATAGAAAACCCTCCTCCTTAATTTTTTGGCTTCCGCCTTGTTTACATTGTTATTTTTGTTCCGGAATCTTTCCTACCGATTGTCCCGGTATGAGGATTCCTTCTATAACGACTCTCTCTAAGAGAGTTGTTTTTGGTTTTTCAATGGAACCGATCAGCCGTTTTGCAGCCTCTCTGCCAATCTCTTCTGTGTCCTGCTTAATTGTGGTAAGCTTCGGATGCAAAAGCTGTGACATCCTTGTTCCGTCGTATCCTGCTACCGAAATGTCTTTTGGTATCCGAAGTCCCATCTCTATAATGACATTTCTTCCACCGATCAGTGCGGTGTCATCAGGATAAATGATACAGGTTGGCGGATTTTCCAGATTCAGAAGTTCCTTCGTCTGTTTTGCCGCTTCCTTTGTCTCCAGGTAACCTGCTGTACGGATGTACTCATCCGGGACTTCCAGCTTCAGTTCATCCATTGTCCGGTAAAAACTTGTCAACCGGTCTTTGGTAACTGCCGAACCATTCTGCTGTCCGTGGATGTAAGCGATCCTCCTGTGTCCCTGAGAATAAATATATCTGACCAGATCTTCCATGCCCTGAATGTTGTTCGAGCTGACCGCCGTGCAGTTGTGATGCAGGTAGTCAATGGTGACAACCGGTACTTCGCTATTCATCAGTTCCATGACACCAGGGTCGTTAAAATCCGCACACACAATTGCAACTCCTTCAAAATTCCGGTATTTGCAATGTTCCAGATAAGACATCTTCCGGTTTTCAAAACAGGTATTGATAAATGTAATGTCATAACCCTGCTTCTCCGCCTGAACTTTCAGACCATTTAATACTCCTGAAAAATATTCATGCTGTAAACCTCTTCCTGCTTCCTCTTCAAATAGAACTCCGAGGTTGTATGAATGGTTGGTCTTAAGTGATCTTGCTGCTGCATTCGGGAAATATCCTAATTGCTCTGCTACCGTCCGGATACGACTCTTTGTCTCTTCACTGATATCTTTTTGATCATTTAATGCCTTACTGACGGTGGCAGTTGATACTCCACACTTTTCGGCAATTGTTTTTAAAGATACCATTGAATCCTCCAGGTACTTCTTCCAGACTTTATTATGTATGACCTGTTGTCTAGTTACTTAAGTCTTTCGAAGTTTTTACTTAATCGTTTTCGCACTTTTAATATAGCTCTTATGCAAGTGGATTGCAATACTTTTTTGACATTTCGGCTAATTTTACATTTTTATTTCTGATTTTTTGTGCATTTTTTATGATTCTTTCTGTTTTTTAACAGTTTTTGCAGCAAAACCTTATACGTTTTCGTATTTCAAGCTTAATTATCCAGCTTAACCTTCTTTTGTTGCTTTCTTCTATATTAGGCTGTAATTTTTGTTAAAAGTGCTGTTTTTGCTTATTTCAAAGGATTTTTTGTTGATTTTTATAATTCTGCAAGATATAATTTTAGATAAGGAATATTTACTTAATCGTTTTCGTTAAGTAATATGTAAAACAAGGAGGCTAAATCCTGCACAGCTTGCTGGGCGTTGCTCCTGTAAGGACGCATGCTATGCACGCATAGCAGACATTTTGCTTCGCAAAACAAGGAGGCTAAATCCTCTGCTCCTGTATGGACAGTCGCATTTTGCTTCGCAAAACAAGGAGGATTTATATGAAATTCGGATATTTCGATGATAATGCAAAAGAGTATGTCATCACTTCCCCAAAAACACCACTGCCTTGGATTAATTACCTCGGCTGTGAAGATTTCTTTTCATTAGTTTCAAACACATGCGGCGGCTACAGCTTTTATAAAGATGCAAAGCTGTTACGTCTTACCAGATACCGTTACAACAATGTTCCCGGAGACAGCAACGGACATTACTACTATATTAAAGAAGGAAATACCATCTGGAATCCGGGCTGGATGCCAACCAAGACTGATCTGGATTCCTATGAATGTCATCACGGTATCGGTTATTCCATTTTTAAAGGAAGCAAAAATGATCTTGCCGCAGAGCTGACAGACTTCGTTCCGATTGGAAGCACCTGCGAGATCAATAAGCTGACCATGACCAACCACAGTAAAGAAGAAAAGCATTTTTCCATTTTTTCTTATGTAGAGTTCTGTCTCTGGAATGCAATGGACGATATGACAAACTTCCAGCGTAACTACTCCACCGGAGAGGTTGAAATCCATGGTTCCGCCATCTATCATAAAACCGAGTACCGGGAAAGAAGAAACCATTACGCTGTTTACTCCGTCAATGCTCCGATTGCCGGATTTGATACAAGTCGTGATGCATTTCTTGGTGCGTACGGTGAAAATTCGGCTCCTGAAGTTGTCGTATCCGGCTCCTGCAAAAATTCTGTTGCAAGCGGCTGGGCTCCGGTCGGCAGCCATCAGTTAGATGTAACCCTTGCTCCGGGCGAATCCAGAACTTATGTATTTGTTCTCGGTTATGTGGAGAATCCGGCAGCAGAAAAATGGGTTGGCAGACCGGAAGATGGTATCATCAACCGCACTCCTGCTGAAAAATTATTAGAAAAATTCAACACAACAGAAAAAGCAGACCAGGCACTTGCTGATCTGAAAGCTTACTGGGAAAAACTGCTCAGCCATTTTACTGTTTCTTCCAAAGAGGAAAAGCTTGACCGCATGGTAAACATCTGGCATCAGTATCAGTGTATGGTAACCTTTAATATGAGCCGTTCTGCTTCCTATTACGAATCCGGCATCGGACGTGGAATGGGATTCCGTGATTCCTGTCAGGATCTTTTGGGCTTTGTTCATCTGATACCAGACCGCGCACGTCAGAGAATTTTAGACATTGCTTCCACACAGTTTGAAGATGGAAGCGCTTATCATCAGTACCAGCCACTTACAAAAAAAGGAAACTCGGACATTGGAAGCGGTTTTAACGATGATCCACTGTGGCTTATTGCCGGAACTGCCGCCTATATCAAAGAAACCGGCGACTACTCCATTCTGGATGAGCGCACACCTTATGATAATGATGATTCCAAAGCAACGGATCTTATGGAACACTTACGCAGATCCTTCCACTATACCATGGAACACCGTGGTCCACACAAACTTCCGCTGATCGGACGTGCTGACTGGAATGACTGTCTGAACTTAAACTGCTTCTCTACAGAGCCAGGCGAATCGTTCCAGACCTTTGGTCCATCGGAAGGGCCTAATGCAGAATCTGTTTTTATTGCCGGAATGTTTGTCCGCTATGGAAAAGATTACGTGGAAATCTGCAGACACCGTGGCATGGCTGAGGAGGCTGCGCTTGCAGAAGAAGCCATTGCAGATATGGAAAAAACAGTTTTGGATGCCGGCTGGGACGGAGAGTGGTTCCTGCGTGCATACGATCATTATAAAAACAAAATCGGATCCAAAGAATGCGAGGATGGCAAGATTTACATTGAGCCACAGGGTTTCTGTGTCATGGCAGAGATTGGCTTAAAAGAAGGCAACTGCTTAAAAGCAATGGAATCCGTTGAAAAATATCTGGATACCAAATACGGCATTGTATTATTACAGCCACCTTATCACAGATATCATGTTGAACTCGGTGAAATCTCTTCTTATCCACCGGGATACAAAGAGAATGCCGGTATTTTCTGCCACAACAACCCGTGGATCTCCATTGCAGAAACTGTTGTTGGTCGTGGAAACCGCGCATGGCAGGTCTACACAAGAACCTGTCCAGCATATATCGAAGATATCAGTGAAATTCATCGCACAGAGCCATATGTATACTCCCAGATGATTGCCGGTAAAGACGCTCCAAACTTCGGAGAGGCAAAAAATAGCTGGCTGACCGGTACTGCTGCATGGACATTCTTAAATATTTCCCAGTATATCCTCGGTATCCGCCCGGATTATGACGGTTTGATCGTAGATCCCTGCATCCCTTCCTTTATGGACGGCTTCACCGCCAAACGTGATTTCCGTGGCACAACTTACCACATTGAGGTTGAAAACCCGGATCATGTAGAAAAAGGTATTGCTTCCGTTACCGTGGATGGCAATGCGTTTGAGGGAAATCTTATTCCTGTGGACGCTGGCAAAAAAGAGGTTCACGTTAAGGTTATTATGGGATAACTAGAACAAGTCAATATTATTGGCTATTATAACGAAAAATCGTACAGACAAAATATGATATTCCTGTTCGCAAAGCTCACAAAGGAAATCATATTTGTCAGTACGATTTTTCGTTTATTTACACTATGAATGACTTGTGCATAGACACTGAGATATGCCCTGCTTATGTTCTAAATATAGCCGCAAAATCTGCCAAATTACGTTGTTGGCTCCGGTTTTCAATATCTTTGCAAAACAAATTCAGTTCTAACATACCTTATTCCTGCTTGTAACATAGATATGTCCAATCCCAAATATTACTGCAAATATAATCAAAAAATAATGTAACATTGTTATACCACTTAATAAGAAGATGCCAGTCGGTATAACAGCCAATGCCATTTGCTCCCGGTAAGTCTGTTTATTAAAGTAAAGCATCCAGATAATCCAATATGAGAGCATTAGCACTGTATTTCCAACAAGATAAATAATAAACGCATTTATGGAAGGAAATCCAGATTCAACTATGCCAATATTGAATATCATAAGAAACATACATCCATAACGTCCTATCTGTTCCAGAATATTCATAAATTTATTGGTACATTTATTTTTCTGATTCTTCACCCGGACTGCATATATAATATTCGGAATTAAAAGAAGAATCACTAAAACAAGCGCAAACGTATTAAGCCAGTTCATTCCAAGTTTTCCTGCTACAAAAACAGATGTTGGACCGTCTGCTCCACCAATTATAGATATATTATCTGACATTATTGCATCTCCCATAAAATAAATCAAAATTTAACAACTGACAAACAATGTTTTTAGCTATACTAGTTTCAAACCGATTTTATCATACCGGCAATATTGCTTTTTCAAGAAGTCCCTTATAAATCTTCTCAACATCATAATCCGGCGTATACTGGTCAAGCATCTCATAGATCTGTCTCATCAAATTTATCGGTTCTTCCAGCATATCTGCTGTTTCTTCTGCACTACAGCCTTTTTTATACTTCTTGATAATAAGCTCAATTTTGGCTTCCATTTTTCCTTCTATTTTTCCTTCGCGTTTTCCAGCATTTCTGCCTTTCAATTCTGATTCACGCAAATCATCCGCAAATAATTCCCGTAATGCTTGACACATTCGCCTTTCCTCCTTTAATTCTTTCCAGTTGGCACGCATAATTGTATCTGCAAGTGCCTGATATAATTTTGATTCTTTTTTCTTTCCATACTGTTCGATAAAATTCCGGATTTCACCACCTGATTTCAAATCATTGCGGAGATTGTTCAGCCAATAGTTATTTTCTTTTGATAGTTTTGGAATGATGATTAGCTGTATTGGAATCGAATCTCCAATCAGATAGTAAATACCGTTTTCTATATTTTTTATTGACATTTTTTTGTCATATTCCAGCCTTTGCAGCATTTTCACCGGATAATGGTAACATACAAATGTAATGGTCAGTTCCGTTGCTGGTATCTGATCTACGTCACCTGTTTCGGATTTATAGAGACAGGCATATCCATATGTTTTGTAAAAATCATCAATATTCAGTTTGTCATCCGGTGATTTGTACTCAATAATATTATACTGCCGAAAGATTCTTCCGATATTCTTTTTGATTTTTACATCCTTCTCATTCTTTACCAACACATCAATCTGCATTGGTTTCTTTGAAAGCAAATGTTCCGGCTCAAATTCCAGATACTCTGCTTCATCTTCCAGCTCAATCTGCAGCGCCGCATCAAAAGCTGGATGCCATTGGATTTTGTCATCGTTTGTGTTCAATCATTTTCCCCCTTTATGATAGTTGAATTTTCTGTATTTTTCAATGCGTATGTACTATTTTTATCACGAAATGCCCCCAAATACACATCAGTAATACACAATAGAAATCTTTTGCATTGAAAATGTTCATCAAAATGGAATCTCGTGCCGAAACGGCTATGATACTTGAGATATATTCCATCACCAGAAAACTGGTTTTGGATTTGCAAACAGGAACGATAAGAAAAAAGCAGTTATACTTACTAATAGCTGCGTATTGTTTTGTCTGCGACTTTGATGTAGCCATAGTGTAATCTACTCTGTGCAGAATGTCAATTCCAAAATTGCCGTTTCATCTCATAATGCGAATAACCGGAGTTTAGGTTTTAAACTCCGGGAGGTGTGCCCTTTATCATTGGCGAATCGCAAGGCATTGAGAATGACTGCATTTAGTCGACACCTCCTTTATAGGCACTCATCCCATAACCGTGAGTTCCATAACGTAAATTGCAGATTTTGTGGTGCAATTCATAGCGTAAATTGGGCATGTATAAGCGTCCTCTCACTAGTCATTCACAGCGTAAATGAAAGAAAAACGGTACAGACAAATATGATTTCCTTTGTGAGCCATGGAGATAAGACTCTTTAGAGGCTTATCGGAATGCCCGGCGAACAGGAACATCATATTTCGTCTGTACCGTTTTTCTTTTCATAAACCGATAAAATCACGACTTGTGAGAGGACGCTTATATCTGCCCCTCACAGCCTGAGAAAGCACCACAAAACCTGCGACACTACGCTAATTAAACTCCGGTTATGGGATGAGTGCCTATGAGGGAATGGCAAAAATCAATCTGCATTCTCAAAGTAAATTAATTATAACTTCTGTAAATCAATTTTAATAGAATGAAGTACACAGACTTTGACATAGTACCATCTAAGTTATCGGGAAAGTACCTAGAAGATATTTTGGCTAATATTAACCGAAATATCTTTTAGAAGATTGCATAGTATCATGTTGTTGGGTATAATAGAAGATATTTAGGGATACAATAACCGAAATATCTTTTGGGAGAAAATGTCATGGTAAAAGAAATTAAAAGAGATTACTATTTAGAACAACTTATAAAGCGTGAAGGAAATGGTCTGATTAAAATTGTAACAGGAATACGAAGATGTGGAAAATCATATTTATTGCGAACGCTGTTTAAAAATCATTTGCTTGAACATGGAGTGGATGAAAAACACATCATTGAAATGGCATTTGATTTATTTGATAATATAGACTATCGGGATCCGAAACACTTTTATCCTTGGGCAAAGGAACAGATTCAAGATGATGAAAAATACTACTTTCTTTTAGATGAAGTGCAGTTGCTGGATGAGTTTGTGAGTGTGCTTAACGGTTTAGCGGATAAGAAGAATTGTGATGTGTTTGTAACGGGAAGTAATGCAAAGTTTTTATCCAGAGATATCGCTACTGAATTTGGTGGCAGAGGGGATGAGGTTCATATGTACCCTTTGAGCTTTTCGGAATTTATGAGTTGTTATGATGGAAATAAATATGATGGATGGAACGAATATATTACTTATGGCGGTATTCCGTTGGTGGTATTAGCTGAAACAGATGAGCAAAAAATGAATCTATTGGATAATCTGTTTCAGGAAACATATATCAGTGATATTGTGAAACGAAACAAAATTAGAAATGTTGGAGAAATGGAATCATTGCTTGATGTTTTGGCATCCACAATTGGTGCGTTGACGAATCCTAACAAACTTCAGAAGACATTTAAAAGTGTAAACAATTCGAAAATTACAGCAACAACGATTACGAAATATATTGAATATTTGGAGGATGCTTTTTTAATTGAAGAGGCGAACAGGTATGATATTAAGGGAAAATCCTATATCGGTACGCCATTGAAGTACTATTTTATGGATATGGGACTCAGAAATTCAAGAATTCATTACAGGCAACTGGAAGTGACACATTCTATGGAGAATGTCATTTACAATGAATTAAGAATGAGAGGCTTTCATGTGGATGTTGGTAATCTGACTGTTATTGAAAAGGGGAAGGATACAAAACCGGTAAAAAAGCAATTGGAAGTCGATTTTATCTGTAATAAGGGTTCTAAAAAATATTATATCCAGTCAGCGTATATGCTGGAGACGGAAGCAAAAATGGCACAGGAAATTCGCCCTTTTTTGAAAATAAATGATTCCTTTAAGAAGATTGTAATTACATCTGATATACCAAAACCTTTTTATAATAATCAGGGTATTTTAATCATGAATGTATATGATTTTTTATTGAATGCAGATTCGTTGGAACTATAAGAAGTAACTGGTAAATCGGATAAATGCTTGATTTTAGCGGACGCATCATAATGGTGACATGAGTTATTGAGGTGTTGCTTGAAGTTGTTCTAGTAATTTGTGATACTGAGGTTACATCTGCAGATGAACTAATTATGAAAGGAAGATTTAATATGGTCGAATTTGGCGAACAACTAAGAAGAGCGAGAGAAGAAAAGGGAATGACCCAACAGTCTCTTGCCGAGCAATTATATGTAACCAGACAGGCAGTATCAAGGTGGGAATGTGGGGATCGTTACCCTGATTTACTTACTACAAAAAAAATATCGCAGATTCTGGAAGTGAGTCTTGACGATCTGTTATCTGGAAAAGAAATGGAAAAAGTAGTAGAACGTAACCCTGTTATTGAAAAGAAGAGCGTCAATAACATAATGACAGCTCTTTATGCGTTTGTAGTAATTTCATTTTTTATCACTATTGTGGACATTATAATTAGATTCCCGTTGCAATCAGAGATGATTGATTATAATGATATTCAAGCGATTGTAATAAATGTATTGGCATTGCTTATTCAGATTGTTTTCTTTGCGTATGGTTTTGTTAATGCTATACGAGGAATGCTATCACCAAAAAGGATGGGTGCCGTCATTGTTGCATTTTTTGCTGCGACCTGTATTACTGGAACTGGAAATATGGTAATTAATTCAAATGTTCAGATTGTTTTATGGTGGATTGTTTTAATTATCCCCAATATAGTTGGTGCTGTAGCAACATTCGCTTATTTTGTTTCGGGTAAGAAAAGTAAGATATATTCTATAATAATTTATTTGGCTGCGATTTGGGGAATGTTCCGCATCATTTATTCAAATTATAATCTTATAGTTCATGCAAATCAGTATCTGTCTATGAATAGCACGGTTAGACTTGTACTTGGGATAGCAATACATTGTCTAGTAATATATCAAACGTATGTATTATGGATTAAACGCCAAAATGCAATAGACATAAGTTAACCATTTATTTCATCTTTGTTATGGGAAATGGTTCTGTAAATTCCAGATTAACGAATGTAATGTAGCAGATTTTGTGGTGCTTTTTCAGGGTGTAAAGGGCAGATATAAGCGTCCTCTCACAAGTCTTAATTTTATAAGTTTATGAAAAGAAAAACGGTACAGACGAAATATGATGTTCCTGTTCGCCAGGCATTCCGATAAGCCTCTAAAGAGTCTTATCTCCATGGCTCACAAAGGAAATCATATTTGTCTGTACCATTTTTCTTTCATTTACGTTATGGATGACTTGTGAGAGGACGCTTATACATGCCCGGTCAACGTCATGAATCGCACCACAGAATCTGCAATTTACGTTATGAACCTCTGGTTAACTTTGAGTTCTGCCGCCTGTAACATGGATTGACGGATTTTCACAATCTGGATGTTGCATGCCACACAGCCTTGGATCAATAAAAAATAGAACTGATTTGTTTTCAGGATTTTGGGAGCGGCCGGTCCTGAAAACAAACAGTTCTATTTTTTATATTTCTATACACCTTGTTGGCATGCAATTAACATAACCTGCGAAAATCCGTGCCACCATCTACAAGCGGCAGTTCATAAGTTAAATTCCGGTTTAGTTCGCACTTACAACCCCGCTCTCGCAGTCCACTTCAACATATGCACTGGTCTTTAAGACATCCAATGCATTTTTAGCTGCGATCAGAACCGGAATATCAAGGCTTAACCCTGCGATTGCTGCATGACAGTTTGCACCCTCTGCTTCTACGATCAGTGCGGAAGCCTGACGCATCTGTGCCATCATTTCATTTGTGGTGTCTGCTGCGACAATGATATCACCGTCTTTAAAGCTTTTTAAATCTTCATTGCTGTGGCACACACAAAGGTTTCCAGAAATTTTCTTTCCGTTTAGCCCTTTTCCTGTCACAAGAATATGTCCTGCGACCTGTACTTTGATGAGGTTCGTTGTACCGGATACCCCAAGTGGAACACCACCGGTCAGAACAACTAATTCCCCTTTGGAAACAAATCCTGCCATCTCTGCCACATCAACTGCCTTCTCAAACAACTGGCTTGCATCCTGTTCCTCTGTGATAAGAATCGGTTCTACACCCCACTCAAGGTTTAACTGACGGCATACCTTTTCTGTCAGGCACTCACCAATGATCGTGCAGTTTGGACGGTATTTGGAGATCATTCTCGCAGTACGTCCGGACTTCGTTACCGTCACGATTGCCGCTGCACTTAAATCACCAGCCATCGTACAGGTTGCATGTGAGATTGCGTTTGTCACATCCGGGTTACACATGGTCCTGCGCTGTCTGAATCTCTGTAAATAGTTGATATCATGCTCTGTGCGGGTTGCGATACGGACCATTGTTTTTACAGCTTCAATTGGATACATTCCTGCAGCAGTCTCTCCGGATAACATGATCGCACTCGTTCCGTCATAAATAGCATTTGCAACGTCTGTGGACTCTGCTCTTGTTGGTCTTGGATGTTTCATCATGGAATCTAACATCTGAGTTGCTGTGATAACGATTTTTCCAGCCTCACATACTTTTTTGATGATCATTTTCTGCATAACCGGAACATCTTCTAACGGGATTTCAACCCCCATGTCACCACGCGCTACCATGATACCGTCGGAGACACGGATAATGTCATCGATATTGCGGACACCCTGCATGTTCTCGATCTTGGAAATGATCTTAATATCCTCGCCACCTTTTTCTGCAAGGATTTTGCGGATTTCCATAACATCCTCTGCGGTACGGACAAAGGAAGCTGCGATAAAATCATAATCATTTTCTACCGCAAAACAGATATCTCCGTAATCTTTTTCACTGATAAATGGCATCGTGAGGTCAACGTTCGGAACATTCACACCTTTTTTATTGGAAATCACACCATCATTTAACACTTTACAGACAATATCTCTTGCGTTGACCTTGGTATTCACTGGTTTTGCAACCGGTTTGATCTCTACAACTTCCAGACCTACCAGACCATCATCGATCAGAATATGATCGCCCGGCTTTACGTCATCTGCAAGATTTTTGTAAGTAATAGATACGCGCTCATCAGTTCCAGGAATATCATCGGTTGTCAGTGTAAAAGTCTGGCCTGTCTTTAACTCTGTTTTTCCTTTTTCAAATTCTACGAGACGGATTTCCGGTCCCTTTGTATCAAGTAAAGCTGCAACATATTTTCCCAATTCTTTGCGCAGTTTGCGAAGCATTTTTAATCTTCCCATCTGCTCATCATGCGGTCCATGCGAAAAATTGAAACGTGCAACGTTCATTCCCTCTTCGATCAATGCTTTCATCACCGCTTCATTGTCGGTGGATGGTCCTAACGTACAGATAATTTTTGTTCTTCTTGTCATAAATTCTTCCTTTCTTTTTATGGTTTCATTTTTCAAGTGTTCCTGCTGATTTTTATTCATTCGAAATGCGTATGCCTCTCCTGATTTCTGTTATAGTTTTAACAATCTCCTTAAATCAGCACGGAGCCGGCGGACCAATCTCCGAAAAACTTAAAACTTATACACTTTTCACAATAATACAGACTCTTCTCTTCGTTTTTATTCGTATTCTTGTGAAAAATGTATAATAAATTTTAAGTTTCTTCTTTGGTACGGCGACTCCATCTACGGAGAGATTATACGAAATAAACATAAAAAAAGCAAGCTTTCTTTTGTAAAAAAACCTGCTCTTTTTGTAAACATTATGTCAAAAACATTATTTTGTGATCATGGTACCCATACCGCCATGGATATTTGAACCGTCTTTGTTCAATTTTGTGATCAGAACAGATCTGATCGCAGAGTCACCGATAAAGTTGATCGCTGCCTCTATCTTAGGAAGCATATCGCCCTCACCAAACTGTCCCTGCTCCATGTATTTCTTTGCTTCTGCAACAGTCATGGTTGATAATGTTTTTTCATCCGGCCGTCCATAATTTAAGCATACATTATCAACACTTGTCAAAATAACAAGCATGTCTGCATCCAGCAGTTCTGCCAGTTTTCCTGCTGCAAGGTCTTTTTCAATAACAGCACTGGCACCCTTTAAGTTGTTGTCCTGCATTAATACCGGGATGCCGCCGCCTCCACAGGCAACTACGATCTGGTCAGCATCGGACAATGCTTTGATTGCATCGATCTCCACGATATCCATTGGCTTTGGCGCTGCAACGATTCGTCTGTACCCGCCTTCTGTTTTGACAACGTGATTTCCTTTTTTCTCCTCTGCCTCTGCTTCCTCTTCCGTCAGCACACGTCCAATGACTTTGCTTGGTTTGTAAAACGCCTCGTCATATGGATCAACCACAACCTGTGTAAGGATCGTAGAAACGGGTTTATAGATTCCCTTGTTCAATAATTCCGCACGGATCGCATTCTGTAAATCGTAACCGATATATCCCTGGCTCATTGCAGAACATACAGACATTGGTGTTGCAGTATATTCCGGATATAATTTACAAAATTCATTCATAGCAGTATGGATCATACCGATCTGTGGTCCGTTACTGTGTGTGATCACAACCTGATAATCTTCACGGATAAAATCTGCCACTGCCTTTGCTGTTCGTTTCGTTGCCTCTTTCTGTTCAGGAAGTGTTGTTCCCAATGCTTCATGTCCAAGAGCAATCACAATTTTCTTCTTTTTCATCTCTACCATCCTCCGATGCACCTTTATATTCGCAGAACACCCGGAAAGTATCTCCGGGTGCTTTTTGTCTTGTCTGACACTTATACTGCTATTTTACCATGAACGATTTTGCAGTGCAATGTCATTTTTACATTACAGGCCACAGGCATTCTGCAAACTGTTATTTATCTTCTTCCTCAGTTTCCTCCTGTGGCAGAACAAAGGAATCGATAACCTCCCAGAGTTCATCTCTTCCCTGCTTCGTCTCGGAGGAGAATGGAATGATCACCGTACCCGGCTTTACTTTCAGACCTTCGCGGATTGCTTTTACATTCTTCTGGATCTGGCTTCGTTTGATCTTATCAAGTTTTGTGGCGATGATAATCGGTGTAAATCCCTGATAAACCATCCAGTCATACATCATTTTATCGTTTGCAGACGGATCATGACGGATATCGATCAGCAAAAAGACTGCCTGCAGTTTTTTAGAGGTATGAAGATAATTCTCGATCATTTTTCCCCATTTTTCCTTCTCGCTGGCAGAGGTCTTTGCATATCCATAACCGGGCAGATCGACCAGATACATGGCATCATTGACATTGTAAAAATTGATGGTCTGCGTCTTTCCCGGCTGCGCCGATGTCCTTGCGAGCGACTTGCGGTTTAACAGCGCATTGATCATGGATGATTTTCCTACATTTGACTTTCCTGCAAATGCCACTTCATTAAATGGATTGTCCGGTATTTTACTTGTGATACCACAGACAGTCTCCAAATTTACACTTCTAATTACCATTGTCTTTTCCTCTTCTTAATTCACTTCTTTACAAACGCCACATCCAGCACGTCTTTCATCTGCTCCACAAACACGATTTTCAGACCTTTTTTGATCTCCGGTGAAATCTCATCTATATCCTTCTCATTCTTCTTTGGCACACAGATGGTCTTAATTCCTGCATTTTTGGCTGCCAGTGTTTTTTCCTTCAGTCCACCGATTGGAAGCACACGGCCGCGAAGTGTGATCTCACCTGTCATTGCGACATCAGCGCGGACCGGTGTCTTCGTGATCGCCGACAACATGGCTGTCGCCATCGTGATTCCGGCAGACGGTCCATCCTTCGGCACTGCACCCTCCGGGATGTGGATATGGATGTCATTCTCCTGGAAAAACTTTTTCGGAATATGATACTCTTCACTGACAGAACGGATATAGCTGATTCCCGCCTGTGCAGATTCCTTCATCACATCTCCCAGCTGTCCGGTCAGCTGGAACTCACCTTTTCCCGGCATGATGTTGACTTCAATCTCTAAAGTATCTCCACCAACGCTTGTCCATGCAAGTCCACGGACGATTCCTACTTCATCCGTATCATTTTTCTTATCAAAACTGTATTTCTCTTTGCCGAGGAACTTTTCAAGATTCTGTTCTGTAACTTTAATCTTCTCTTTTTCTCCCTCGTAAAGCGGTCTTGCTGCTTTTCTGCATATCTCACCAAGCTTACGTTCAAGATTACGCACACCAGCTTCCCTTGTGTAACCACTGATGATCTTTGCCATCGCTTTGTCTGTGATGGCGAGCTGCTCCGGTCTGATCCCATTGCGCTCCATCTGCTTTGCGAGCAGATGCTCTTTGGCAATGTGAAGCTTCTCATTCTCTGTATAACTGGTCACTTCGATCAGTTCCATACGGTCTAACAGCGGCCTTGGGATATCCTGCACAGAGTTTGCTGTTGCAATAAACAGCACTTCTGAAAGATCGATCGGTATCTCAACATAATGATCCCGGAACTTCTTATTCTGCTCCGCGTCAAGCACTTCCAGCAATGCAGACGCCGTATCCCCCTTGTAATCGCTGCTCATCTTATCGATCTCATCTAACAGCATGAGCGGATTTTTCACGCCGGCGCTGCGCAGTCCGTTCACGATACGTCCCGGCATTGCTCCGACGTAAGTTCTTCTGTGGCCGCGGATCTCTGCCTCATCCCGCACACCACCGAGACTGATCCGCACATATTTTTTATCTAACGCTTTTGCAACGGACCGGGCAATACTCGTTTTACCGGTTCCCGGTGGTCCGACCAGACAGATGATCGGGCTCTCGCCCTTGCTGGTGAGATTGCGGACAGCCAGAAATTCTAACATACGCTCTTTTACTTTTTCCAGACCGTAATGATCCGCATTTAAAATCTGCTCGGCATTCTTCAGATCCTTGTTATCTCTGGATGTCTTATTCCACGGAAGCTCCAAAAGTGTTTCAATATACCCTCTCGCCACAGCGCTCTCAGAGGAGCTGGAACTGATATTTTTAAAACGGTCGATCTCTTTTTTGATCTTCTCTTTTACTTCTTTGTCTGCCTTAATCTTACCCAGAGCATCCATAAAGTGATCTGCGTCTGATTCCGTATTATCTTCGCCAAGCTCCTCACGGATTACTTTCATCTGCTCTCTCAGCAGATATTCTTTCTGGTTTTTATCCACATGCGCCTTGACTTTCGCCTGAAAATCATTCTTGATGGCTATGATCTCGATCTCTTTTAATAAGAGTGCCATCAGAACCTCATAACGTTCGGTCATAGAAACCGCATCTAAGATTTTCTGTTTTTCCTCAAAATGTACCGGAAGGCTGTTGGCAAGCTGATTCATCAGTTTTTCCAGATCTGTGATCTCACTTAACTGGCGTTGCAGCTCTTTTCCCATTTTGGGATTGACGACCACATATTTACCAAATGTCTCCTGAATGCTCCGAAGCATTGCCTCCTTCGCTTCTTCTGGCAGTCCGTCATCCACTTCCTCGTCAAATCGAATGATCTCCGCAAGCAGATAGTCCGGATTTTCAAGAAAAGCGGACAATTCTGCCCGCTCTTTCCCTTCTACCAAAATGCGTACAATATTATTTTGTAACTTAATTACCTGCTTTACCTCAGCAATGATCCCGATCTTAAATAAGTCCTCGATATCAGGATTTTCCTGTTCCACATCTTTCTGTGCCACAAGAAAAATCTTCTGCTCATCCATCATCGCCTCTTCCACTGCCTTGATGGATTTTGCACGGCTTACGTCAAAATGGGCTACCATTCCCGGCAGGATCACCATTCCACGAAGGGCAACTGCAGGCATTTTCATAATCATTGTATCCATTTTCTATAATTCCTTTATCTGTAACAGCTTTTCCTGCTGTTATCTTTTGTTTAAGAAGCCTGTTCTAACTTCTCAACAAGTGCTTTTTCTTCTTTCTCTTCAATTGCAAGATTCTTTTCTACATCTTCTTTGGTGATCTCACATTTTGTAATGCTCTCATCGGATGGAATATGATACATCAGATCTAATGTAACAGCCTCCATGATTGCACGAAGACCACGCGCTCCGGTCTTTCTCTCAAGCGCTTTGTCCACGATTGCTTCGAGTGCATCCCTGTCAAATTCCAGACTGACACCGTCTAATTCAAACAGCTTTTTGTACTGTTTTACAAGTGCATTCTTCGGCTCGCATAAGATACGGATCATCGCATCCTTATCTAACATATCCAGTGTTACGGTTACCGGCACACGACCGATAAATTCAGGGATGAGTCCGAATTTCACAAAATCCTGCGGAAGCACATGTTTTAATACTTCCCCTACATTGTACTCATCTTTGGCATGTACTTCTGCATTAAATCCAATGGATTTCTGGTCGAGACGTGTCTCAATGATCTTCTCTAATCCATCAAAAGCACCACCACAGATAAATAAAATATTGGTAGTATCAATCGGGATCAGTTCCTGCTGCGGATGTTTTCTTCCACCCTGTGGCGGAACAGAAGCAACCGTTCCCTCTAATATCTTAAGTAACGCCTGCTGTACACCCTCGCCGGAAACGTCTCTTGTGATGGAAACGTTCTCAGATTTTTTTGTAATCTTGTCAATCTCATCAATGTAAATGATACCGTGCTGTGCACGCTCAATATCATAATCAGCAGCCTGGATCAGTTTCAAAAGGATATTCTCGACATCTTCACCCACATAACCTGCCTCGGTAAGTGTGGTTGCATCTGCGATTGCAAACGGAACATTCAACACTCTCGCCAAAGTCTGTGCTAAAAGTGTTTTACCGGAACCGGTTGGTCCGAGCATAAGAATATTACTCTTCTGCAATTCTACATCTGAATCTGATCCTGCCATAATTCTCTTGTAATGATTATAAACTGCAACGGACAAAACTTTCTTCGCTTTATCCTGGCCAATGACGTACTCGTCTAAAAATGCCTTCATCTCCTCCGGCTTGATCAGATTGATCTGCTCCGCAGGTTCTTCCAGATTTCCGTCAAATTCATCATTCTCCAACTCTTCGTCTATAATCTCGGCGCAAACGTCTACACACTCATCACAGATATAGGCTCCGTTTGGTCCCGCGATCAGTTTACGGACCTGATCCTGAGTCTTACCACAAAATGAGCAGCGCAGTCTCTCGTCATTTCTTCCTGTCATTTCTTATTCTCCAATGTCTCTATTTATTAGCGGCTTGTGATCACATTATCGATCAGTCCGTATTCCATTGCTTCCTGAGCAGACATATAATGATCTCTCTCTGTGTCCGCTGCGATCACGTCATAAGGTTTTCCGGTGTTTGCAGCTAAAATCTCATTTAATTTCTTCTTTGTCTTTAAAATGTTTTCCGCTGCGATCTGGATCTCCGTTGCCTGACCTTTTGCTCCGCCGGATGGCTGATGGATCATAATCTCTGCATTCGGAAGTGCAAGTCTCTTGCCCTTTGCTCCGCCTGCAAGTAAAAATGCTCCCATGCTGGCTGCCATACCGATACAGATGGTAGATACATCGCATTTGATGTACTGCATCGTATCATAAATAGCAAGACCTGCTGTTACCATTCCACCCGGGGAATTGATATATAAATGAATATCTTTTCCAGGATCCTCGGACTCTAAGAAAAGTAACTGTGCAACCACAAGGCTTGCTGTTGTCTCATTCACTTCTTCTCCCAGGAAAATAATTCTATCTTTTAATAATCTGGAGTAAATATCGTAATTACGCTCTCCTCTGCTTGTCTGTTCAATGACGTAAGGTACTAAACTCATATCTCTTACCTGCCCTTTCTTTTCATAAATATGATCTGGATCGCACTATCATGGGATCCGCACTTCTTTCACTATTGCAATATATCGGTCATACACTGCACTGATAAATATTATCCCACAAATACAGGGACGTTGGAATAGGAAAAAACATGTTTTATGAAAAATTAATATCTTGTTCGAATTTTAAAAAATACTGAACTTTTTTCTCATCAAATGCATTCTGCCATAAATCTCAAACAGACCGGCTCATAAGAGCCAGTCTGTGATATTTCCGGTCTGCATATTATATGCAATCCTCTGTCTGCTGTACGCTGCCGGAATTATTCTTCTGTTCCTTCTTCTGCTTCAGCTTCTTTTTCTTTCTTTGTCTTAGCTTTTGCTCTTTCTTTTACGTTCTCCATAATTAAGTCAACTGCTTTTGTCACAGATAAATCTCTCTTAATGGATTCTTTCTCAGCTTCTCCTAAGTACTCTTTTAACTTGTCAGCTTCCATTCCGTACTGAGCTGCCATCTTCTCAACTTCTGCATTGATCTCATCTTCAGAAACTTCGATGTTCTCTTCTTTTGCGATCTGCTCTAATACAAGGCTGCTCTTGATACGAGTCTCAGCTTCTGGACGAACCTGCTCTTTTAATCCATCGATTGTCATACCGGAGAACTGCATGTACTGCTCCATGGAAAGACCGCTCTGTGCGATTCTCTGTGCGAACTCATTGATCATGTTCTCGCACTGTGTCTCGATCATAGCTTCCGGGATCTCCATTGTGGATTTGTCGATGATCTTCTTGATTGCTTCATCTTCTTTTGTACGTTTTGCTTCGTTCTCTTTCTCAACTTCAAGATGTTTTCTTAAGTCTTCTTTGTACTCAGCTAATGTATCAAACTCAGATACTTCAGAAGCAAATTCATCATTTAACTCCGGAAGTTCTTTTGCTTTGATCTCGTTAATCTTAACTTTGAATACGGCTGGTTTTCCAGCTAAATCAGCTGCCTGATATTTCTCTGGGAAAGTAACGTTAACTTCTACTTCATCCCCTGCATTGTGTCCTACTAACTGATCTTCGAATGTATCGATGAAAGAGTGGGAACCGATCTCTAATGGATGATTCTCTCCTTTACCACCTTCAAATGCAATGCCGTCAACAAATCCTTCGAAATCGATGACTGCTGTATCACCGTTTGCAACTGGTCTGTCTGTTACAGTTACAGTTCTGGAGTTCTTCTGCTGCTCTTTCTCAAGTGCTGCTTCTACTTCTTCGTCTGTTACAGTTGTGTCGATCTTAGTTACCTGAACACCTTTGTATTTTCCAAGTGTTACTTCTGGTCTTACAGCCACTTCTGCTGTGAAGATGAAAGGTTTTCCGGATTCGATCTGAACAATGTCGATTGTTGGTCTGGAAACGATGTCCTCTTTGCTCTCTTCCATAGCTGCTGCATAATTATCCTGAATTAAGATGTTTGCTGCTTCTTCATAAAATACAGCTGCACCGTACATTTTCTCGATCATAGCTCTTGGAACTTTACCTTTACGGAAACCAGGGATGCTGATTTTGTTCTTCTCTTTCATGTAAGCAGCCTGTAAAGCTTTTTCTACTTCTTCTGCTGGTACTTCAACAGTAAGTTTTGCCATGTTTTTTTCTAATTTTTCAACCTGTACACTCATTATAATGATTTTCCTCCTTATATATATAAAATATCCATGTACATTTCACGCTTAATGCGCTAATCGAGCCACGTCCAAAGTCGCATAAACCCGCGGTTTTTCTGGCTCTGCCTAAAAATGGGCGTACTACGACTATCGCAGTCATTCTAGGATTATAGCACACACTTTTGCAAAATACCAGTGTTTTTTATGGTTTTACGAGGTTTTCTGCGATTTCTGCTCTTTTTCCATGCAATTTATCATATACGACATTACAAACCACTGTATAAAGAGAGGCAGTCACATTGATCCCTGACCGAAGCAGCAGCGCCATCGGCAGTCCGAACAATGAAGCTGCAATTGCAAGCGCTCCAAACGTGTTAAAAACCGTCTGCCATTTATATCCGGCAGAATAACCCACGCCGATTCCACCAATAATTCCGATCATACTTCTTCCTGACTCCGGCAGTATCAGATAAAGGACGAGAAACAGCGCACATCCGGCAATATTAAACACGCCCCTGTCCACCGCCCTCATTTTTCCATCCTCTGTAAATGGAAGGCAGACTGACATACATGCGATCCCTGCCCACATTGCTCTCGGAAGTCCAAGCAGTGAAACGATCAGCATTGCACTTGAGACGATCAGTGTCAGTTTCAGATACCATTGGTTTCTCGCAGACCGAACATCAAATTCCCGGAATAAATCCTTAAATGTCCTGCGATAAGGTCTGTTTTTCTGATTTTTATAAAAAACCGCCATGCACACAAGCATTCCCGCCGTAAGTCCAATCACCCGCAGCGCAAACGCTCTGCCACTCACATCATATCCATATAAGAGCAGATACCCGAGCACAAACGTGGAATGATTATGCATAATGACATTGTGACACCCAAAAATCATAAGAAGCAGGATACAGACACAATTTATAAAAAATGCTCCCACCGGAGATACCATATTTGCCAGTCGCGGGCCAGCCATCATGATCGTAAATATTCCCACAATGGACAACAATCCATGACTCGTCCGTATGCCAAAATCTGCCTGTCTCAGCACAAGCAGCGCCAACAGGACCGTTACTCCTACAACGCTGTTTTCCTGCCCTGTCAATTTTGTATACAATGTGACAACCGCCACACAAAAAGCCATAACAAGATATACTTTAAAATTATAGATAAGAATATGACGCCATTTTTCTTTTTTGTCTGTCGTATTTTTGATCAACTGTTTTGAACCGGCAGAACTAAGCTGTAACTCCTGATAAAATGTCATTTTGTAGTCTCCTTCTCTTCTCTTTTGAATCAGCAAAGCGAAGAGTACTATACTTCAAAACATGGAGTCTGGCAAGTATAAAACCTCATTTTAGAAAAATTTTGGAATGTTTACTGTTTTTTCATATAGAAATATTTTCCGAACAGACTTGATTTATGCTAAAATGTGATTATCTAGAAAGGTCTGCACAAATGAGGAGAAAGCTATGGCAATCACAAAATCCAACGAAAGAACAAAATATGAGCTGGCAGATGCCATGAAACGCTGTATGAAAACTGCACCTGTAGAAAAAATCACTGTGAAGGAAATTGTAGAAGCATGCGGTGTCACAAGACAGACTTTTTACCGCAACTTTCAGGATAAATACGATCTCATCAACTGGTATTTTGACAAAATTCTGTTGGAGTCCTTTGAACATATGGGAGAGGGAAAATCTGTCTATGAAAGTCTTGTAAATAAATTTACCTATATTCAGGAAGAAAAGCTGTTTTTTAAAGCTGCATTTAAAAACGATGACCAGAATTGCCTGCGCGATCATGATTTCCAGTTGATCACCGCTTTCTATACGGATCAGATTGAAAGCCTTACCGGCAAAAAGATTTCTCCACATCTGCAGTTTCAATTAGAAATGTACTGTCAGGGTTCTATCTTTATGACCGTTCAGTGGGTACTTGGCTACCGGAAATGCACACCGGAAGAACTGGCCAGATCACTGGCTGGCGCTATGCCGGCAGAACTGAGTGATGTATTCCGTGAGGTTGGACTGATATAAACCGGAGTTTAACTTATGAACTGCCGCTTACAGGTGGTGTTACGGATTTCCTAAGGTTATGTTGTATTGCATGCCAACAAAGTGTATAGAAATATAAAAAATAGAACTGTTTGTTTTCAGGAGCGCTTCCGCTTGTTGTCGCTGGCAGCGGTACTAAGAAAGCATCCATCGTGATTTCAAAATCCAATTACATTGTCTTTTGAAATCGCAATGTCTGCTTTCTAAGGACCGGCCGCTCCCAAAATCCTGAAAACAAATCAGTTCTATTTTTTATTAAGCCAAGACTGTGTGGCATGCAATATCCAGATTGTGAAAATCCGTCAATCCAGAATACGAGCGGCAGAACCCAAAGATGAAACTCCGAGAGTTCCATAACGTAAATTGCAGATTTTGTGGTGCGATTCATGATGTTGATTGGGCAAATATAAGCGTCCTCTCACAAGTCATTCGTAACGTAAATTAAAAGAAAAACGATATAAACAAATATTATTTTCTTCGTGAGCTATGAAGATGGGATTCTAAAAATATTGGAAAGCCTCTTGCTTTCCAATATTTTTGCTTAGAAGCCCATCGTAATGTTCAGCGAACAGAAATATAATATTTCGTTTATACCGTTTTTCTTTTTCATTACATATAAATTTGCCTTGTGAGAGGACGCTGATATCTGCCCTTCACAACCTATAAAAGCACCACAAAATCTGCGACACTACGTCCGTTAAACTCCGGTTTACATTAATTTACGGAACAATGCTTTTAAGTCCTCTACACTTGCATCTTTTGGATTACCTGGTGCGCATGCATCTGCATGTGCAGACTCAGCAAGGAAATCTAAATCTTCTTCTTTCAAAGCTTCCAGTTTTGTTGGAATACCAACATCAATAGATAATTTCTGTACAGCATCTACTGCTGCTTTACGGTACTCTTCCACAGACATATCATCCACACCTTTTACTCCCATTGCACGGGCAATCTCACGATATTTTTCACCTGTGCAATCTGCATTATACTCCATAACAATTGGAAGCATCATCGCACATGCAACTCCGTGTGGTGTATCATAAACTGCACCCAAAGTATGCGCCATGGAATGAGCAATTCCAAGTCCTACATTTGAGAATCCCATTCCTGCAATATACTGTCCAAGTGCCATGCCTTCACGGCCTTCTTTTTCATTGGCAACTGCACTTCTTAACGATCTGGAAATGATTTCAATGGCTTTTAAGTGGAACATATCTGTCATTTCCCATGCAGCTTTTGTTGTATATCCTTCAATGGCATGTGTCAAAGCATCCATACCGGTAGATGCTGTTAATCCCTTAGGCATGGAAGACATCATATCTGGATCAACAATTGCAATGATCGGCATATCATGTGGATCTACGCAGACAAATTTTCTCTTTCTCTCAACATCTGTAATAACATAGTTGATGGTAACTTCTGCTGCTGTACCTGCTGTTGTTGGTACTGCGATGATCGGTACACAAGGTTTCTTTGTAGGAGCAACGCCTTCGAGACTTCTTACATCTTCAAACTCCGGATTTGCAATGATAATTCCGATTGCTTTGGAAGTATCCATGGAAGATCCTCCGCCAATTGCGATAAGATAATCTGCACCGGATTTTTTGAATGCCTCTACACCATGCTGTACGTTTTCAATGGTTGGGTTTGCTTTGATATCAGAATAAATTTCATAAGCAAGACCATTTTTATCAAGAACATCTGTCACTTTCTTTGTCACACCAAATTTGATCAGATCTGGATTGGAACATACAAAAGCTTTTTTGAAATCATGTGCCTTTGCTTCATTTGCGATCTCTTCAATCGCACCTGCTCCGTGATAAGATGTTTCGTTTAACATAATTCTGTTTGCCATAATAACTCTTCTCCTTTTTTCAATCTGTTGTTAATAAGTTTTCGAAAACTGAAATCCATTAACATACATACCCTTTTCCCCTTGTATGTTATTTTTTTCACATTTTCTACTTCCTATTGTAGCAAAAGAATTTAGAAAAGATAAGTTACAAACATCTAAAAATGTAACAACTATTCATCAAACCTGTACCATCAGCACGCCTTCTTTCCCTGCCGGAAGTTCTTCTTTTATCTGCCCATCCAAAAAACAGACGGCACCGCCTTTTGCCAATTCTTCTTCATTTCCACTGAGACACACTGAATTTACAAGTAAAACCTGCCTTCCAATTTTCTTACTCTGCGCGGCATACTCATACTTCATTTCCTTGTTCCATTCTTTCGCCGAAAAATCTGTGTATACAGGCCAGAGTACCACATCCGCACGAAGTTTCTTTATCTGCATGACATTTTTCTCATCCCACAGATCGCCGCAAAGACCAATTGAAAATGTATTTCCCAGATATTCAAATTTTGTAAACATATCTCCTTCTGCATAATGTTCATCCGTAAAAGATTCCCTCCAGCCTTTTGACACCCTGCGAAACAGATTTAAAATATTTCCATCTGCACCGATGGTAAGCTGACTGCTGTAAATTTTATTCCCCGCTTTCTCAAGGAACCCAAAAGACACTGCCAGTGCATTCTCCTCCGCTGCTTTCTGTATCGTCTGAATATTGCTGTCAGAGACAGATAATGCCATATGCTGATCCGTTTCATACTTCCAGTCCAAGGCCTCAAACCCCTGTAAAAAAGTTTCTCCAAATAAAATCAGATCCACTTTTCCACTGTTTTCTTTCAGACATTTTATAATTTTATTTCTATTATATTCTATGTCCCGCTCATAAAATCCAACTGCTGCCAGCACTATTTTCATTTGCATGTTCCCTTTTTTTCCTCAAACGAAAACTCCGTCACGCTGCAATTTGGCACTCCAAATGCCGCATACTCCTCATTTGTCATATCCGAAAAATAAGACTTCACCACTCTTGCAATCCCATTATGTGCCACAAGGATATACGTTTTATCCGGCTGTGCCTTCAGTTCATCCAAAAGTCCATAAATCCGATGTGCCACCTGAAACATGGATTCACCATTTTCATAACGGTTCAAAAAATCTTTCTTTGCCTTTAAAAATTCCGGCGCATTGCGCGGTGAAGTCCCCTCCCACACGCCAAAATTCTGCTCGATGAGCCTCGGTTCCATATGTGCCGGGATTCCTGTCATTTCGCTGATATGTTTTGCAGTGTCTGCCGCCCGAAGCAGTGGAGAATATAAAATATCATCTGCCTTGATCCCCTCTGCCACAATCTTTTTCCCGGTTTCCACCGCCTGTTCATGACCTCTCTTCGTGAGCGGAATATCTGTTCTTCCGCAAATTTTGTCTGCTACATTCCATTCGCTTTCGCCATGTCGTACAAAATACAATTTACTCATTTTTCTGCTCCTGATATTATTCCATACTCTTATCCCAGCTCTGCAAACTGCGCCATATAAAGCTTATAATAAGCTCCTTTTTTCTCCATCAGTTCCGCCGGGCTTCCCTGCTCTAAAATACCGCCTTTGTCAATCACAAAAATACGATCTGCATTCTGGATGGTCGACAGACGGTGTGCAATGACAAAACTCGTTCTTCCGGCAAGCAGCGCCTCGATCCCTCTCTGCACTAAAATCTCGGTGTGCGTGTCAATGCTTGAAGTTGCCTCATCTAAGATCAGGATTTTTGGCATGGAAACCATTGTTCTTGCAAATGCGATCAGCTGGCGCTGTCCGATGGAAAGTCCTGCTCCGTGCTCTTTCAGTTCAGTGTCATAGCCTTTTTCCATTTTCATGATAAAATCATGTGCGTTGACAGCCTTCGCTGCTGCGATCATCTCTTCGTCGGTGGCATCCAGTTTTCCATATAAAATGTTGTCCTTCACTGTTCCGTGGAAAATGAAATTATCCTGTGTCATGACACCCATCTGCCTGCGCAGACTGTTCATAGACACTTTCGTCAGGTCATATCCGTCAATTAAGATTTTTCCCTGCTCAATATCATAAAAACGGCTGATCAGATTGACGATCGTTGTTTTTCCTGCGCCCGTCGGTCCGACAAGTGCGATCGTCTCACCCGGTTTCACGACAAAATTGACATCCTCTAACACCTTCGTCTCCGCCGGTGTTCCCCTATCATAGGTGAATCCAACATGTGAAAATGTGACTTCACCTTTCACTTCCGGCAGTTCTTCTACATCATCTGCATCCGTGATGTCCGGTTCGGTATCCAGAATATCAAAGATCCTCTCTGCGGCTGTCAGGTTTGTGACAAGATTATTGTAAAAGTTACTCAGATTCATGATCGGGTTCCAGAACATATTAATATAGCTTCCGAACGCCACCAGAAGTCCGACGGATACTTTTTCAAACCCAAGGAAACGGATGCCGACCAGATATAGCATCATCGCTCCGATTCCCCAGCAGAAGTCAATGACCGGTCCGAACATATCTGCAAAAATGACTGCATCCACAAACGCATTGCGGTGTTCATCCGTCAGGTTCTCAAAAATTTCTTTTGTCTCGTCCTCCGCACCAAAACTCTGCACTACATTCATCCCCGCAATGTCCTCATGCACGTAGGCATTTAGGTTGGATGATTTTTTACGGTAAATCTGCCATCTCTTATGAGATATTTTCTGCACCAGAAAAATACCGGCGATCATGATTGGGATCGTGCTTAAGGATGCCAGTGCCAGACGCCAGTCTTTTACCATCATGATCACGACAACACCGATGACGGTGATAAATTCCGGGATCAGAGTCGTGACCATATTCGTCAGGACATCTTTCAGTGAATTGACATCTCCGATGATTCTTGCAAGAATTTTTCCGGTCGGTCTGCTGTCAAAAAACGAGAAAGATAACGTCTGGATATGCTCGTATAAATCCTGTCGGATCTTTAATAATATTTTATTGGAAATCACGGACATACTGTACATTCTTACTTTTACGAGAATGATAAAAAGAACGTTCAGTGCGAGCGCAAAAATTCCAAGTGCGATCAGTCCTTTAAAATCTGACTGCGCTATGTAATGATCGATCGCCTCTTCGATCAGCAATGGGTTTACCAGTGAGATTCCTACGGTAATCCCCATACAGACCAAAACGCCGGCAATCGCTAGTTTATAATCTAATAAATAGGAAAGCAGCCGGCTTAAAATTTTCTTTTTGTCGGTGTTTTCCATATATTCGTCTTCACGAAATGAATTGACTGCCATAGTAGCCTCCTTCTGTGTTATATTCAAATGAAATCGTATTTCCAGCGAAGCTATGCCTTCGCTATGAGTATCATTTTATATGTCTGTTTCCTGCTTCTGCATGACACCCTTTTTAGGATGCCAGATATCCGCCGTACTGTGCCATATAAGTGTCATAATACAGTCCCTTCTTTGCAAGAAGCTCCTCATGTGTGCCGCGCTCTGCGATCCTGCCATCCTGCAGATAAATAATCTCATCTGCGTGGCAGACCGCTGAAATGCGGTGTGCAATGATGATCTTCGTTGTGTCTTTCAGACTGTTTAATGTCTTCTGGATTTCATGCTCGGTTTCCATATCAAGAGCCGAAGTGGAATCGTCCATGACAAGAATCGGGCTGTGTTTTGACAATGCGCGTGCGATACTGATCCGCTGTTTCTGTCCACCGGAAAGTCCTACACCGCGCTCACCGATAACGGTCTCATACTGTTCATCCATTTTTTCAATAAAACTGCTTGCCTGCGCACTCGCTGCGGCACTCTTTATCTCGTCCATCTGCATCGTGCTGCGGTTACCCATTTTAATATTTTCTTCAATGGTATCCGAGAACAGGAACACATCCTGTAAAACAACGGCAACGCTTCTTCTAAGCTGTCTTAAAGATATTTTTCTGATATCCACACCGTCGAGTCTGACGGAGCCTTCCGTTGTGTCATAAAAACGATGCAGCATGTTGATGATCGATGATTTTCCGGAACCTGTCGCCCCCATAATTCCGAGCGTCTTTCCCTCTTTTACCGAAAAACTGATGTCTGATAAAATCTGTTTTCCATCCAGCTTGAAGGAAACATGATCAAACTCAACATTTCCGCTGACATGATCTAACGTTACAACATTCCGGCTATCCTGAATTTCCGGTTTTACCTCATATATCTTTTTGATTTTTTTATATGATGCGACTGCGGAAGACAGGTCGTTTGTCAGCCATCCCATCATTTCCATTGGCCAGGTACAGTTTCTGCTGTATTCCACATATGCGACCAGCGCACCTAATGACATATTTCCATTCATCACAGAAATTCCTCCAAGAATGGTAATTGCCACCGGAAGCACTTTTCCGACAAACTGAAGCAGCGGATAATACCGCACCAGCACTTTGGATTGTGTGATGTTCAGATTGTAATAGCGTTCGTTGTGGGACAAAAATTTTTTGATCTCATAATCTTCCCTTGCAAACGCTTTTACCGTGCGCACACCTGCCAGATTTTCCTCTGCAACAGTGGTCAGCACCGCGTTTTCCTCGCTGATATCCTCATAAACTTTATCCAATTTACGCTCCATGATAATTGCCACCACAGCGCAGCAGAGCATGACTGTAACCGGCAGAAATGCCATTTTCCAATTCAGGGAAAACATGCAGTATAAAACAAATACCACATGGATCGTCACCTCGATCAGCAACATTCCCACATAACCTAATGCATTCTGGATTTTATCCACATCATCTTTGACTCTCGCCATCAGTTCTCCTGTATTGGTATCGTCAAAATACCGCATGGACAAGGTCTGAATGTGGTTAAATAAATCTTTCCGCATCTCTGCCCCGATTTTCGAGGACAGAAAATCAAACGTAAACTCCTTACAATAACCAAAAATGCTTCGTCCGATTCCAACGAGCACGATTCCGGTCAACAGCTTCGTCAGAATCTCCATCTGCCCGCCTAAAATAACGTCATCCACAATCTTCTGTGTGATCTTCGGATATAACATATCTAACGCAATGGCAGTGACCATGCTTGCAACGGCAAACACATAACCATACCAGTAACGCCCGATATAACTGCTTAACTTTCTCATAAATCCTCCTTGTTTTGCGAAGCAAAATCCGAACCCCATGGTGAGGAGAGGATTTTACCTCCCTTGTTTTGCGAATCCCCGGTAAACAAAAACGCTCCGCAGTATCTTCACCACGAAGCGCATTTATCCGCTGATCTGTCTTAAAACATAAAAAGTCCGTGGCGAATTACACCACGGACATATCTCTCATTCCCATAGCAGTGAACTGCTGCTTAAAAAAGTTTACCGAGGTAATTCTTACTATGATTTTGTAATGTTGTGTTATTTGTTGTAAACTGAATCATATCCTTACCTCTCTTTCTTCTTATTTTGCATCTGTAAACGCCACCAAATGTGCCGCTATGATTCTCATGCAATTTAGCTTACTAACTTAGTAAATCATAAAGACTTCTAATTGTCAACACAATTAATGCAAAATCTCCAGATATTTCCAACATATTTTTTCAGATGCTGTCAATAATAGAATTAGGACAAACAACAGCGGCTTGCTTCTGATTTATCAGAAAAATTGACGTTGCTGCACTCCTAAAATAACACAAGGGAAAAATATGGAGGTGAAACCATGAGCGGATCTAATTCAGGTTCTAACACCAGTAAAATGGCTGTACCACAGGCAAAAGAGGCCATGAATCGTTTCAAACAGGAAGTTGCAAGTGAAATTGGAGTACCTTTAAAAGAAGGTTACAATGGTGACTTAACTTCTGCACAGGCTGGAAGCATTGGTGGTGAAATGGTCAAAAAAATGATCATGAAGCAGGAAGAACAGATGAAAAACTAGCCATTAGGAAAAAGCCACTGCACATCTTAGGTATCTTCCCAAGATCTGCGGTGGCTTTTTTGTGCATCATTATGTAAATCTGAAAACAATAGAATGCACGCTCTACGAACATTCTATTGTCATGAATTATTTATTGCAAAACCCTTTTTGCATATTCTGTATCAGGATTATACTTCTTCAAAATTGCGATAGACAATTCCTTTTTTCACATGCTCTACGACTTCCTCATCAAAATCTGTCAGGCAATCCACGATTGCTAATCCAAAATCGATTGCGGTTCCCATTCCACGGCTTGTGATAATGTTTCCGTCCACAACAACTGCATCCTCACTCGTGATCGCACCGGTCAGTTTTTCCTCAAATCCCGGATGGCAGGTAGCATGTCTTCCTTCCAACAATCCTGCTGCCCCTAAAACACTCGGTGCTGCACAGATTGCTGCAACAATTTTTCCCTCGCCTGCAAACTTTTTAATCACTTTATTGACCATGTCGCTTGCTCCAAGATTCAATGTTCCAGGCATTCCTCCCGGAAGAACGATTGCATCAAATCCGTCAAAATCAACTTCTGATGCAAGTGCGTCTGTCAAAAATGTGACATTATGGGAACTGGTCACTTCTTTTTCATCTGTGATAGAAATGGTTGTCATCTCTAACTTTGCCCTGCGCACAATATCAACAACTGTCAGTCCCTCAATCTCTTCACATCCGTCTGCCATAAAAATACCAACTTTTTTCATGCCGTTTATCCTCCATTTTGTCTGTATCAAAACTATCTTTTTCGCAGAAAATAGTCTTCTGCTGCCAAACCACAGAACGTTATTTCTGCGATTTCTAAACATAATCTGTCCTCATTTATTATAAAAGGATGCTCTCTCCACGTCAATATCACTTACGCATTGCAAAATGCAGACAATTAGCCTATGATAACTACAGTATCACTGAAACTTATGATAACGAAAGGAACTCTTCATGGAAATCGAACGCAAATACTTAATTGACCGGCTCCCGGAAAATTTGGAACAATACGAATGTAAACACATTGAACAGGGTTATCTGAATACAGATCCCGTTGTCCGCATCCGAAAATCAAATGACAAATATACATTGACTTACAAAGGTGCAGGACTGATGTGCCGCGAAGAATATAATCTTCCGTTAAACGCAGAAGCGTTTGCCCACTTAAAAGAAAAAATTGATGGAATACTCATCCAAAAGCGCAGATACCTGATTCCACTTACCGATAAGCTGACCATTGAACTTGATGTCTTTGAAGGGGAACTTGCGCCTTTACAGCTTGCCGAAGTAGAATTTGAGACAAAAGAAGAGGCAGAACATTTCGTCCCGCCTGCATGGTTTGGGGAGGATGTCACATTTTCCTCCAGATATCATAACAGTACGCTCAGCAAACGCTAAGCGCACTGTTTTTCTAAATGCTTTTTTCATGACATTGTAACGACACCGTGCTGCCTCTTTTATCTCAGACGGTTACTCTCGTACCGCTGTCTCGTTCGAAGGCACATCTTCAGCTGATCATAGCGATCGTCAATGTCACCTTCCGGGATCACAACATCCAATGCAACCGCCAGCGTATTGATTATCTGGTCATCGATCTCATCCCGCAGTGCAACCAGAATATTATAGCGCTCATCAAAGTCTTCGGAATCCAGAAATTCCAGAACCTTTGGATTGATACCGCCCTCGTATTCACTCTGCACACTTGTTTCCTTTTGCGCTTCTGCCGGCACATCCGAGGATAACTCAACCCGCTCAAACCGGTATTTCTGTGCCACATCCGGATATTTTTCGTGGTCAACCTCACTCATAAACATTTCCAATGGTCTTGCATACACACCAAAATCTCCGTAGAGTGCCTGATAAATCACAAGCTGCTCACCCGTCTCAGAATGCTTTGCCACCGCAATGATCTGATATAATTTATTTTTGAAATGCCGGTAAAATTCTCCGCTTTTTGGTAATTGCCGCACGCTGTTTTCCTCTTTTCTGCCACAAATTATGTAAACTGCTTTTTTCAATGAACTGCATGATCAAAAATCTATAAATTATTTCCAAATTCCTGATAGCTGTTCAACATATCCACGCCTTCTGCAATAAAATCCCTGTCAAATTCCAGATTACCACTGTAGCCCATGATCATGAGATCGTTCAATTTCTGCATGATATCACAGTCCTCATCAAAACCTGCTCCAATCTGCTGTCCGACAGGCTGTACTCTCTGCATTGCAACTTTTCCACTCGGTGTCAGAACTGGTGTGTCTGCTGCTCCTCTTGCAGCCTCATGCTGCATTCTGTCTGCCTCTTTTAATAGATCCTCATCATTTTCCTGCACATTCTGTTTTGCACGGCTTAAAATATCCTGATTTTTCTGTGGACGTGACTGCGCCGTTCCTCTATTCGTCTGTGACCAAGGATTTTGCACCGGACGTCCGGACGGCTGTGGTCTGTATGGCTGTGCCTGTCGATTTGACTGTGCCCCTCTGTACGGCTGTGCCTGACGGCTTGACTGTCCTGCACTATAGTTCTGTGGCTGACGGTTCATCTGCCCGGCTCCATAAACTTGTTGGCGGTTATTCTTTACCGGTTTTCCATTTATATAGGTAGTATTGTTTCGATTTGCTCCCTGATTCTGTGCCTTTACCTTTGACACGATCACTGCGATCACAATAATAATAAATATCAGTTCAAACATATTTCACCCTTCTCCCTCTGCGCTGCAATATTTCGTTGCTCCTATCAAATATTATAATAGTTTCTGTTTTCTTTCACAAGTCTTGATTTTATATGTAATGAAAAAGAAAAACGGTACAGACAAATATGATATTCCTGTTCGCCGGACATTCCGATAAGCCTCTAAAGAGTCTTATCTCCATGGCTCACAAAGGAAATCATATTTGTCTGCACCGTTTTTCTTTCATTTACGTTATGGATGACTTGTGAGAGGACGCTTATACATGCCCGGTCAACGTTATGAATTGCACCACAAGATCTGCAATTTACGTTATGGAACTCCGGGTTATGGGATGAGTGCCTATAAAGGGAGGTGACGACAAAATACGGTCATTCTCGATGTCTTGTGATTCGCCAATCATAAAAGGGCACACCTCCCGGAGTTTCATCTTTGGGTTCTGCCGCTCGTAACATGGATTGACGGATTTTCAGATTGAATTTCTATGGAGTGTATGTTCAAAATATTGCAGTTTCATAACTTATGAGATAATGAATGTAAAATGGACGAATATTGTTTTCGTTTTGCGTTATGGAGATGAAACTCTCCATTTGTGGAAGCCTCTGCTGAACACAAATGATCAGAGAGGTTCATCGCAATGTTTAACGCAACGAAACACAATATTCGTCCATTTCACATTCATGTTTTCGTAAACATGTCAGACTGCAATATTTTGTTCATAACCGAAATTATAAAATTCAATCTAAAAATCCGTAACACCACCTACAGGCGGCAGTTCATAAGTGAAACTCCGCTTACTCCTGATAGATTTTGATGATATCCTTCACCACTGCAATCAGTTTCTCGTAACTCATCGATGAAGTATCCAGACAGAAATCGTAATTTCTCGCATCATTCCATGCATTGCCCGTATAGTACTTATAATAGTCTGCACGGTATTTATCAATCTTTGCGATTTTCTTCTCCGCCTCTTTTGCAGAGATACCATTCTGGTCAACGACACGCCTGATACAGTCCTCCAACGGTGCGTAGAAAAATAAACGGATCACATCCGGATTGTCCTTTAAAACATAATCTGCACAGCGGCCAATGATAATGCATGACTCCTGTGCGGCAAGATCCTTGATGACCTTTGCCTGATAATTGAAAAGATTGTCATCTGATACAAAATCACTGCTTTCCGGTGGAAGTACTCCACCTTTATATGGATTCTTTTTTAAGATATTAAACAGGAGTGGTGACTTTTTCATTTTCTCATCCACTTCGCCAAACAATGCCTCATTGATTCCGCTCTCGTCAGATGCCATTCTTAAGATTTCCCTGCTATAACAGTTAATGCCAAGATCTTCTGCCAGTAAATTGCCAAGTGTCTTACCACCACTGCCGTAGCTTCTCGCAATTGTAATTACAGTTTTTTTCATATCCTGCCCAGCCTTTCTGCAATTCTTTCTTTCAGTATACACCTCTCTGTCCAAAAAGTGTATCTCTTATCCTCATTTACATCGTCCGTTATTCGCCAAGATATGCCTTTTTAATGGAATCATTGTTCATCATTTCCTTTGCATCTCCGGACAGCACAATATTGCCGGTCTCTAATACATAGGCACGATCTGCGATCGCAAGTGCTTTTTTTGCATTCTGCTCTACAAGCAGTACTGTTGTTCCACTTGCAGAAATCTCCCGGATAATATGGAAAATTTCTTCTACAAGAATCGGAGAGAGTCCCATGGAAGGTTCATCCATTAAAATGATCTTCGGCTTTGACATCAGTGCGCGTCCCATAGCAAGCATCTGCTGTTCGCCACCGCTCAGTGTTCCGGCAAGCTGGTTTTTTCGCTCCTCCAGACGCGGGAAGCTCTTGTATACACGTGCCAATGTCTCCTCGATCTCTTTTTTATCTTTTCTGGTATATGCGCCTAATTTCAGATTTTCGTACACAGATAATTCTGCAAACACACGTCTTCCTTCCGGTACATGTGCCATTCCCATGGATACGATCTTATGTCCCGGGATTTTGCTGATATCTTTGCCCTCAAAAATAATCTCTCCGGCTTTCGGCTGAAGCATTCCGGTGATGGTCTGTAACGTTGTGGTCTTTCCCGCTCCGTTGGCACCGATCAATGCAATGACTTCGCCCTCATTTACTTCAAAGGAAATACCTTTAATGGCCTGGATCACACCATAATATACTTCCAGATTTTTTACCTCAAGCATTGCCATAATAACGTCCTCCTATTCACCCAGATATGCCTTGATAACCTGTGGATCATTTAATACATCACTGGTTTTTCCCTGCGCTAACACCTGTCCGAAGTTCAACACCGTAAGTTCCTCACAGATTCCTGACACAAGCTTCATATCATGTTCGATCAGAAGAACCGTCATGTCAAACTCATCCCTGACAAAATGGATCGTTTCCATCAGTTCTTTTGTTTCATTTGGATTCATACCTGCTGCCGGTTCGTCAAGCAGTAATAATTTGGGATTTGTCGCAAGTGCACGGGCGATCTCCAGTTTTCTCTGTTTACCATAAGGAAGATTGGATGCAAGGAAATCAGCCTCTTGATCCAGATCAAACACTTTCAGAAGTTCCATTGCCTTTTCATTCATCTCTGCTTCCACTTTGCGGTATTTTGGCAGACGCAGGATTCCTGTCAATGTAGAATAAGGCATTTGATTATGTAAACCTATTTTGACATTATCCAGAACAGACTGCTCTTTGAAAAGCCGGATATTCTGGAACGTTCTGGCAATTCCCTCTTTATTGATCTCCACCGTCTTTTTGCCAGTAATGTCTTTTCCGTCCAATGTGATGGTTCCATCGGTTGGTGTATACACACCTGTCAGCATATTAAAACAGGTCGTTTTTCCTGCACCGTTTGGTCCGATCAGTCCATATAACTGTCCCTTTTCAATTGTAATGTTGAATCCGTCTACCGCACGAAGTCCACCAAAGGAGATCCCAAGATTTTTTACCTCTAATAATGCCATATTATGCTGCCTCCTTTTTTGCTGACTTTTTGAATTTTGCTGCGATACGCTGTCTCATCTCAATACATTTTGGTGCCCAGTTGAAAAGCATCATTACGATCAGAACGATGGAATAGATCAACATTCGATAATCCTTCAGTCCACGGAGCACCTCCGGAAGCAGTGTTAAAATGACTGCTGCAATGATCGATCCACGGAAGCTTCCCATGCCGCCTAATACGACAAATACCAGGATCATGATGGACATATTGTATCCAAAGTTTGTCGGAGTTGCTGTAACGGTAGAAAGATTATGCGCATAAAGCACACCGCCAGCACCTGCGATCGCTGCGGAAATGGTAAATGCCATCAGTTTAAACTTTGTTATGTTGATACCGACAGATTCTGCTGCGATCCGGTTGTCACGGATCGCCATCACTGCACGGCCGGTTCTGGAATTTACAAAGTTATATACGATAAATAAAATGACCAGGATCATGATCACACCGGCTGTAAAACTGGATAAATGAGGAATCTTTGCAATTCCCTTTGCTCCATTGATCAGCCAGATACCATCTTCGCTTAACTCGATCTTATTTCCATCCGAGATAGCAAAATGAAATCCATTCTCATCTTTTGCAATATATAAAACATTAATGACATTTTTGATGATCTCACCAAAAGCAAGCGTTACGATCGCAAGATAGTCGCCGCGGAGACGGAGCACCGGAATACCGATGAGGAATCCAAAAAATGCGGCTGCGACAGTTCCAACTGCAATTGCAATCAAAAACAGAACCACTTCATTCTGAATGCTGTCCTGTAACAGTTTGGTGCAGAATGCACTGGAAAATGCTCCCACACACATAAATCCGGCATGACCGATACTAAGCTCGCCCAGATAACCGACACAGAGGTTTAAACCAATTGCCACGATCGAATAGGTACACATTGGAACAAGAAGTCCCTGCATCAGGGAGGACATGTTGCCGGTTGTAATCATAGTCTGTACAATTATGTAAACCACAATGACCATAGCAAATGTAATGATATGATCTTTTGTACTTTTTTTCATTGATTTCAAATTTAACTTTGCCATATCTGCCACCTACACTTTCTCATGAACCTGTTTGCCCAAAATTCCCGAAGGCTTCACAAGAAGCACAATGATCAGGACTGCAAACACGATTGCATCGGATAACTGGGACGAGATATATGCGCGGCCTAAAATCTCGATCACACCAAGAAGGATCCCTCCGATCAATGCTCCCGGAATGGAACCGATCCCTCCGAATACAGCGGCTGTGAACGCCTTGATACCAGGCATTGCACCCGTATACGGTGTCAGTGTCGGATAAGCGGAACAGAACAGTACGCCTGCTACCGCTGCAAGACCGGAACCAATTGCAAATGTCAGGGAGATCGTTGCATTTACATTCACTCCCATTAACTGCGCTGCATCTTTATCCTCAGATACTGCGAGCATTGCCTGACCGGCTTTGGTTTTCTTGATAAAAAGCATCAGTGCAGCCATGATCACAACGCACGCCAGAAATGTAACAATTGTTGTACCGGAGATTGTGAGTGCTCCACCTGCCAGTTTCAATGCCGGAAGTGTTACAACATTTGTAAACGATCTTGTATCAGCGCCAAAGATCAGTAATGCTGCATTCTCTAAGAAATAGCTGACACCGATGGCAGTGATAAGAACTGCCAGAGGCGTTGCCTTTCTGAGTGGTTTGTATGCGATCTTTTCAATCACAATGCCGAGTACGGTACACACGATAATAGAAAGTACCACTGCCGGGACCGCTCCCCAGCCCTGTCCGCTCATTGTCATAAAGACAATATAGCAGCCTACCATAATAACATCACCGTGTGCAAAGTTTAACATTTTTGCGATACCATAAACCATGGTGTATCCCAATGCGATAATTGCATAGACACTACCGAGGCTGATACCGTTGATCAGGTAGGATAAAAAATTCATAACTACACCTCTGTCTTTCTGTTAATTTACTACGTTAAAACATTACTTTTTCACATCAAGGATTATAACATATAAAATACCTGTATACAATCTTTCTGTTAAAAAGAAGGTGTCATACGGCAGCCCAAGCCACCGTTGACACCCTCTGGGGAAACTGGATCGCCCTTATTTTCGTTGTATCATTATCGCAGATTACATTGCTGTATAAGCACCATCTTTGATCACCATAGCCTTTGGAGCTTTACTTACTTCTCCGGTAGCTTCCCATGTCATGCCATCACCTGTCAGACCATCTACAGAAATCTTTGTCATAGCCTCTGTCAGAGCTGTTCCGATATCAGATACGCTCATATCCGGTGTTACGCCAGCTTCCTCGATTGCAGCTTTGATCGCATAAATTGCATCATATGCATCTGCACCGAACTGGTTTGGTGTATCACCGTAAAGCTCTTTGTATTTGGATACAAATGCCTGTGTCTTCTCATCATCTGCATCTGCAACGAATGGTGTTAATAACATTAAACCTTCTGCTAAAGATGTATCAAAGTTTTTCACATCAAGGATACCGTCCATACCATCACATCCGAAGAATGTCGGTTCATAGCCCATTCCGTTTGCCTGATTTAAAATGATGGAAGCCTCTGTATAGTAGATTGGAAGGAATACCAGATCAGCACCTTCACTCTGTGCTTTCTGTAACTGTGTGGAGAAGTCTGTCTTGGAATCTGCTGTGAAAGCTTCCTCTGCGACAACCTCAAATCCCTGATTTGCTGCTTCTTTTACGAATGTAGCCTCAATACCGGATGAATATACATCAGAGCTGTCATAGATAACTGCTACTTTTGTTGCAAGTTTGTTCTCACCAATGTACTGTGCGGAAGCTGTTCCCTGATTCGGGTTTGTAAAGCATGCCTGGAATACATTGTCGTTTTCAATGACATCTGTGGAAGAAGCGGATGGTGTGATCTCAAACATACCATCTTCTGCTGTCTTATCTGCAACTGCAATACATGGAGTTGTTGTAACAGTTCCCATCAGAACCTGCATACCCCAGTCTTTTAAAGAGTTATAAGCATTGACAGATTTCTCTGCATCGCTCTGGTCATCTTCTGCTTTGAATTCTACCTGATATCCATTGATACCACCTGCTTCATTGATCTCATCTACTGCGATCTGTGCGGCATTCATAACTGCAGAACCATAAATTGCTGCTGCACCTGTTGTAGGTCCGATACCACCGATCTTAAATACGCTTCCATCTGCCGCGCTGTCTGTGGAACCGCTCTCCGTTGATGCTGCGCTTCCTGTGCTTCCTGTATCTGCGGATGATCCACATCCTGCGAATGTGCCAACTGCCAGTGCAGCTGCTAAAAACATACTCACTGCTTTCTTCATAATAATCCTCCTTGTTTGCGAAGCAAAAATTAAATTTTATTGAGATAATTTAATTTCTTCTTCTCAACTTTCTTTTTCTTGTAGAGAATCTTATCAAATTTTCTTTTTATGCACAATATTCAGAATCACCTAAATTATTGATGTATTTTAACGTCAAATTATGCAATTTACTCATTACGATAACTTGTGGTTATGGCTTTTATGTAGGTGTGTCATACTATACGGTTTTTACGCATAAATATAGTGCTGTATCATATGTTCCAGCTTCTCTCCGCATCCCGCGTAATTGGCTTCCATAGCCAGCGATTCCATCAGATGTTCCTCCAGATATCGCTCTAAAAAGCTGTTGCGGAACTCATTTTCCATCTCTCCGACTTTGCTCTCTTCCTCATGCTGTAGATAATATGCGAGTGCAAAAAAATTTGGCGACCGCCATTCCGATGTATCCTCCAGCAATGCCTGCAGATTTTCCAACTCGCTCCGCAGCATGATCAGATTGATCTTATCCATATTTGCCGCCATATTTTTGAGTCCGTCGGCTGTGGACTTAAAATCCGGATCATCCTCCCGGATACTGCACTCATGGAAAATCTGATCCAAATGTCCGTTCAGTCTGTCGAGATCACGCTTCACATCATCAATGGGAATCTCGTTCATATCCTCCATCATATTGATCAGTCCGCGCCTTGCAACTGCCATATGTTCCTGCGAATCGACATACCCCTGACGCAGGTTTCCACCGAGTTCTAATGCGTCCTTTAATTCTTTCATCTGGACTTCCACCTGTTTTTTGTCCAGTTTACTCGCCAGCAGTTCTTTGCGGAGTTCTTTTACCTCGCGCGTCAGTTCCGCCACACGTTTCTGTTCCTCTGTCTTCTCTCCGAAAATCATGTCTGTCTTCTCCTCTTCCACAACCTGCGAACATTCAACTAATATTCTCTGCTTAGTATAATCCAAGACAGCAAAACAGGCAATTGCGGCTTTCCGCAACTGCCTGTCTGCTTACTCTAATAACTCTGATGTATAATGCACGCCGTCTTTGTCATATAAATCTGTCAGTTCTAACCCCGGATCTGTGTAATAGAGCACACTGTTCTCTCCAAAAATCGTCTGGATACCGTTTTCTGCGAGATTTTTTACCGCCTCTGTATCCATCATATCAGCGATGTAAACCGGGCTTACCTTCAAAATGAGTTCTGCACAGCTGATGTCGTCCGCATAAGCTGCCATATTATTGACTGCGGACTTACACAGTCCGTCTGCGGTATCTGCATAACGGGTCCTGATATCACCGCTCTTAAATTCATAATAATGATATTTTTCCTTGTCCGACATCGGATAATTGTGCAGACTGACAATGCTTTCCGCCCCATTATAATGCATGACACCGGCAGGATAAATGATATTCCCCTGCCTGTCATATATATTGAAAGAATAATCAGCATTTTCCTCTGCTGTCCCGGAAGTATCCGGACCGGCATTTAATTTCGTAATAGCAGAAGTCAGATCCAGATTTCTCGTAAATCCATCATAGCTTGTCAGCGAACCCAGTGTATAACCGTTCTCTATCATGACATCCGCCACATAATCAGTAATGAAAGCGTTTTTCATCCACGAAAAATCAATGAAATCCGAAATAAAATTCTTCTCTGCAAAAGCAAGGTAATCGTCGGATACAGACAATTTTACCTGATTGCCGCCGAGCAGTTCGACGTTCACGTCAGACGGATCATTGCTGTAAGCAGCCACCTCTGAAAAATAAGCTGCCACTTCCCCATTCTGGTAAGCATCATAGTTAACTGTCTCAGAGTCATCATTACAGAAAAACAGATTGTCATATTCTGTATACACAGGCGCAAGATAAATTGCCCGGTTTCCGGTCTCTGCGATCAGCTCAAAAGCATGGTATAATGCATCATCCACAACCATTGTCTCATTCGGGTGCCGGTTGAGATCATACACGTTTGTGATTCCTTCAAACGATTCATCCATACTGAACATTTTATAGGCTTTTACAATGGAATCTGTGTAGAGCAGCGTCAGCGCTTTTTTTTCTGCGGTGGCATTTACGCCCGCTGCTCCAACATAATAGCGGAAGATATAATCATCGCCACAATGAATTTCAGCGGATGAACCCACTTCAATGTTTGTCCATCCGCTGTCATTTGACATCAATCCATTCAGTGCATACATAAATGCGCCTGAAGCAATGACCAGCAATACGATCACTGCGATCAATCTCTGTCTTGTATTTTTCTCCGAAAGCTCCACCTTCTGAACCGGTCTCACATTCGGAGTATGGTTTCTGTTGCCACCTCTGACGGTTCTTCCCATATCTTAAATAAACACTGCTGCAAGTGCTAACAGGAACAATGCAAGAATGACTGCAAGTACAATAAATCCTGCAATGGCACCCTTTTTGCACATCTTGTAGTTACGATAATGTCTGTGTTTCTTAAAGATCATCGCTGCGATAATACCGATGACCGGAAGTAAGAACGAAAGCAGTGCGTACCATGCGCTTCCTGTATCATGAAGTGGTGGAAGCTGGATCTCATCATGTGCAATATTGTCATGATGTTCTTCTGGTCTTGGTGCATCTTTGTCTAAAATCGTAATTGTTTTTAAAGGCACATTCTTCTCACGCGTAGCTTTGTATTCTTCAATCTCTTTCTTATTACCAAATACCCAGTGGTCATGACCGATACAGACTAACTCCGGTTTGTCTGTACTGTAATCATGAATGGATGGATCATAAGTAAACAGCACTTTATTTTTCTCTAACTGTGGATCCGGGATCGGGATCGCAGAGATCAGAGAATGTGTATACGGATGCAGTGGGAAGTTGAACAACTCTTCTGCATCTGCGATCTCCACAATATCACCCTTATAAATAACGGCGATACGGTCAGAGATAAATCTCACGATGGAAAGGTCATGTGCGATAAATAAATATGTTAAGTCTTTTTCTCTCTGGAACTTTTTCAGTAAGTTCAATACCTGTGCACGAATAGATACGTCAAGTGCAGAGATTGGCTCATCAGCAACAACAAGTTCCGGTTCCATTACCATGGCACGGGCTAAACCGATACGCTGACGCTGTCCACCTGAGAACTCATGTGGGTATCTTGTCAGATGTTCCGGCAAAAGCCCTACTTCGTTGATCATTTCCTCAACTTTACGCACACGGTCTGCCTCATTCTCATATAAATGGAAGTTATACAGACCTTCGGATACGATGTAGTCGACAGTTGCACGCTCATTCAGGGAAGCTGCCGGATCCTGGAATACCATCTGGATGTTACGGATGACTTCACGATCCAGAGATTTTGGGATTTTCCCGGAAATACGCACACCTTTGTACAAAATCTCTCCGTTTGCCAATGGGTTGACACGGATGACTGCACGGCCGATGGTTGTCTTACCGGAACCGGACTCTCCTACTAAGGAGAATGTTTCTCCCTTGTGAATATCAAATGTCGCATTTTTTACAGCGCGGACAGCGTTATCGCCCTTGCCAAAAGTAATATCTACATTTTTTAAAGATAATAATACTTCTTTACCATTTTCATCAATCGGACCATGCTCTGGTAAATGAGAAGCATGCTCCTGGTTTTCTGTGTTTCGATTTAGTTTAGACACGATCTAAATCTCCTATATATTGAATGCTTTAACAAGTTTCTCATGAATGTTCTGGATTCCTTCCGGTTTTTCAACCTTTGGAGCATCCGGGTGTAACAGCCATGTTTTGGCGTAATGCGTATCTGTTACTTTGAACATTGGTGGTTCCTCTAAGGTATCGATCTTCATACAGTATGGGTTACGCGGTGCAAATGCATCGCCGACGATACTGTTGTAGAGCGAAGGTGGTGTACCTGTGATCGAGTAAAGAGTTGTATTTCTCTCAGCCAGCTGTGGCAGGGAAGAAAGTAATGCCCATGTATATGGATGACGCGGGTCATAGAATACCTCTTCTACCGTACCAACCTCTACGATCTGTCCTGCATATAAAACTGCAACACGGTCTGCGATATTGGCAACCACACCTAAATCATGTGTAATGAATACGATTGTATAATTGAATTCTTTCTGTAAATCCTTTAACAGTTTTAAGATCTGTGCCTGAATGGTAACATCAAGCGCTGTGGTAGGCTCATCACAGATTAAGATCTTTGGCTGACAGGACAGTGCGATCGCGATAACGATACGCTGTCTCATACCACCGGAATACTGGAATGGATAATCATCAAAACGTGCTTCCGGATTTGGGATACCAACCTTGTCCATCAGATCAAGTGCACGAAGTCTTGCCTCGTTCTCGGTACAATCCTGATGTTTCATGATGACAGATGTGATCTGTTTTCCAATCGTGATAATTGGGTTTAAGGATGTCATAGGATCCTGGAATACTGTAGCAATCTTCGTACCACGGATCTGGCTCCAGTCTCTTCCATCTTTGATATTTGCAAGGTTTAAGATACATGTTCCATGTAATCTCTCACTGTTCTCATCCAGATATTTTACGCGGAATGTAACTTTATCAAAAACAGCATTTCTCTGCTCTTCATCATTCAGATCCACGCCAAGCTGCATTGCCTCTTTTAATGCATCCAGCAGCGCATTGTTCTGCTTCATACGCTTGCGGAAACCAAAACGTCCGACAGAAAGATATACCTCTTTTGCAAGGATCTCATTTCTCGCTTCTGTCTCTGCTGAGATCGCTTCGCTGACTTCCTTCGCATGTTTTGCCTTAAGCTCTGCCATCTTCCTATCAAATTCCTGATTGTATGCGGTATCATGTGCCAGACTATTTGCACGCTCTTTTACCTTCTGCTCATGCTCTTTCTCGAATGCCTTGATTTTTGTATCCAATTCGGAGATTTTCTTTCCAGCCTCTTTGATCTTATCCTTCTCTTTGGATGGATCGTAAGTCTGTTTCAAGTTGAAGGTATTCGTTCTCTCATGTTTTAACTCAAGGAGTTCTTTTTCATACACTTCTGCTTCTTCCTGGCTTATATCGGCTCTTCTTCTCTTTTCAGACTCTAACTCAAGGATTGCTTTATAAGTGTCTGCACCAAACTCCAGTCTGGAATACTCGTCTAATTTTTTCTTATTCTCTGCGATGACTTTCTTTGCATTGTCATTTAATTTTACAACAGTGTCGGAAAGCTCCTCATCACTGAAAATAATCTTGCCGTTATCAATAAATCCGTTGCTGTCTAACATTCCTGCAAATGTTTTTGTAAAAACAGATTTACCGGAACCGGACTCTCCTACGATCGCAATGGATTCATTCTCATAAATATCCAGTGACACTCCACGGATAGCAGTAAGCACCCTGCCCCTCACATGGAATTTCACGATCAAATCTTTTACTGATAATAATACTTTTCTATCTTCCATCTACCTAACCTCTACATGTGTGTTCTCGGATCAGATGCATCACCAAGGTTCTGTCCAACGACATATAAAACAATCGTGATGATAGAAGCAACGACTACCGGGCTCCAGAACTCGAACTGCCAGCCAGGGGTAAGCATCGCACTTTCTGACTCGTAAATCAATCTACCAAGTGACATATCTGACATACCCATACCGATATATGCTAAGAACACCTCATAAGAAATATAGGAAGGGATCTCTGTTGCTGCCAGTGTTACAATAACAGATGTCATAAATGGAAGAATATTCTTCATTGCGATCTTAAGTGTACTCGTTCCCAGACATTTGGATGCAAGGTTGTACTCTCTGTCTCGGATGATCACTACCTGTGTACGGATAAAGTATGCGATTCCAAGCCATCCGGTAATGGTCAGCGCCAGTACCATGGTCCAGAAACCAGCTTTAAACAACATAACCATAACGGCGATCAATAAAATGTATGGAATGTTTGCAAGAATGTTATATACCTCCTGCATAAAAACATCCACTTTCTTTGAAAATCCCCAGATAGATCCGACAACAACACCAACGGAAAGGTTGATCGCTGCACAGATAAATGCAAGGGAAATGGAAATCCTTGATCCAAACCATACGGCATCGAATGTAGACTGTCCGGCTGCACCGGTACCTAAGATCCAGTGAATGTTCATTCCCAGACGTTCGATCGCTGCAGATGGTGACAAGTGTTTAGTTGTCGCATCCATTAAGTTACCAAACTTATCATATTCCACAAATAATGGGTAAAGGTAAGTGAATGCGATCAACACACCCAGAATCGCCAAAATAATAATATTAATCTTTTTCTTAAAAAATACACGGAATACAGAATGCCAGTAAGAATATCTTGGCGCTGTAATCTTTTCTGATTCCAGATCACTGTGGTCTACCGGAGCGAATAATTCTTCCTCCGGCATACCGAACTTTTCTAAATCCTGACTCATTTCTAATTACCTGTCCTTTGTTGAGAATGAAATTCTAGGATCAACCATTGCCATTAGGACATCACCTAAAATAAGGGATGTGACTGTTAAAATCGCATAGAACAGTGTTCCACCGACAATAACACCATTATCATATTTGTTGATAGCCTCTGTTAATAAGTTACCAATACCTGGAACGACATACACACGCTCTGTGATGATCGCTCCTGTCAATGCTCCAAGCACTGCCGCAGGGATTCCCTGAATGATCGGGATCGCTGCGTTCTTCAAAATATGTCTGGTGAAAATCTCACCCTCTGTCAGACCACCGGATCTTGCGAATTTGACATAGTCCGAATTCATCTGGTCGATCATATAACGTCTTATCCACTTCATCAGATTTGCTATGGATGGAAGTGCTAACGATACGATCGGCAATATATACATCAGTCTGCTCGGCGATTCCATATCAAAGGTTGTTGGCAGACCAAAGCTTCCGCCGATCGCCTTGAACAGGAAAATATACGCAAGTGATGGTACTGCGATAATAAATACAATATAAAGCGTACCGATCTTATCGACCAGTCTGTCTTTCTTTCTCGCCATAAGGATGCCCAGCGGCACACCGATCAGATAAGACATGATAACTGCGATCAGTCCGATCACAAAGGAATAACCCACTTTGGATTTTCCTGTTTTGTATGTTGCAACATTGGTGTAGTCATCTTCATAACGGTCTGCATACAATAAGCTGGATTCTCTGGAACCCTGCATATAGGTTGCAGTGTGCAGATTGTCCGCACTCTCCTCCACAAGACCGGTTGGATAGGTGACAGTTGATTTTATATAAGATCCCTGATGGCTTGTCATCGTACTGAATACATCCACTCCCTGATTTACCGTGTAGGATGTTCCAAGATTGATCGTCACAATATTCTGATGAACAAACGGAAACTTGGAATCAAAATACAGTAAATACTTGTGTGTTGTACCATTGCCAATGATCGCCGGTGAGAATTTTTCCCCACCATAGACAGGATCATGTAACGTAAAGGTGAGACCTCTCTCACCTACGATGTCTTCTACATTATTAATATCATCAATTGTTATTAAATTTGCAAAATATTTTCCCATACGGGATGCCAATGGGACATCTTTATACGCAAAAAGCTGCTGCTGGCCACCGTCGGCATACTTCTTCTTGTTCATCATGACGGCGTCTTTGCGGACTACCGTGTATCCCTGAGACTTATAATACTTTGTGAATTTTTTGACATATTCACTGACCTGCTCAGAATCCTGTGCCTTGGTTCTTCCGAAACCAACCACTGCAGATCGCTCTTCCTCTGTTAATTCTCCACTGCTTACAAGTTCATTCAGCCAGTCAGAGTAGGTGACATAATCCAGATAACCATAATCTTCCCATTTAGAGTATTTATAGGCAACTCTTGCATTATTACTTGTATGTGAATATTTTGTATCCCCTGCAAAAACAAGGTTTCGGTCTAACATTGTGTAGATCATGATCATGACCAGCGCCACAACGATCACGATAGACACCAGTCCATGTAATATACGTTTTAATAAATATTTTGTCATAATTGTTCACTCATCAATAGTGCAGGGGAGCGGGGAATCCCCGCTCCGATGCAGTGTTGTTATTTCGTAGATACGATTAATAAATACCGATAGATTTGATCATGTATCCGGCATATTCTGGCTGGAATGTATCCAGATAAGATGCAGGATCACCATAGTCAGGACCCCATCCGGATAAGTCACAGAAGTCATAGTTCATTTCGTAACCATAGTTCATGTAATATCCGCTGTAGTACCAGTCTGTGTTATCTGCTGCTGCAATTAAGTTTACCTGGACAAGTCCCTGTGTAGAAGCTTCGATAGACTGTTTCAGAGAGTTTGCTCTGTTTGTAAATACTTCACTGGAAGAAGCATATACAACATCCATCTGGATTGGGTTGTCAGCATCGATCGTAAGACCATCTGCTGCTAACTCTTCTACTGCCTGACTCATTTCTTCCCAGGAGTTATCTGCATTGTACCATCCGTCATATCCGTCGGAAGAACCGGCACCCTCGTTAGCTGTTGGATCCCATACTGTGATCTTCACGCCGTCAGCATCGATCTGATCCTGTACGATCTGTCCATAGTATGTTCCAGCCGGATATGTTTTTTCTGTTCCGTTGATATCAACTGTTACTTCTTCTTCCAAAGTAACAAAGTTACCCGGTGTGTAAGAGTTTCTCATAGAAGCATATTTCAGATCATCACCAACCTGCTGTGCAAGATAAGCACCACGATCCAAGCCCATGGCAAGTGCTCTACGGAAGTGGACGTTCTGCATAGCCTGTTTTGTTCTTGCAGCATCTTCCTCTGTCTGTGAGGAAACTGCTTTTGTTGTATCGTTTGCGTTTGCAAACTGATTACGGTTGATATTAAAGAATCCGCTGTATGTTGTTGCATCTGTAAGTGCTACATATGCATAATCATCAAAGTTTCCATCCGCTTTTGCTGCTGCAACAGAAGCTGTGTTAAGACCTGTTCCATCTACAACACCTGCGATTGCATCGTTATATGCTTTTGTCGCATCAGAACCATCATTGTATACCCATGTCAGTGTATGGATATTGATGTGATCTGCATTCCAGTAGGACTCGTTAGCCTGGAATACGATTGTGTTCTTGGATGTAAAGTTCTTAACAACATATGGTCCGCAATATGCGATAGAATCAGAATCCTTACCATATGTGTAATCTGCTGCATCCGGATCATACTCAACACCAAACTTACCACCCATGGATTCATAGAAGGATCTGTTCATTGGAGCAAATACGTTGTAACCGAGCATTGTTGTGAAGTATGTGCAAGGAGCTTCCAGATCATACTCTAATGTGTAATCATCAACCGCTTTTACACCGACCTGTGAGAAGTCTGTTACTTCACCGGAGATGTACTGGGATGCATTTGTGATGATACCTTCGATCAGGTACTCAAGACCACCCTGGGCATCCATCATATGCTGCATTCCGGCAACAAAGTCATCTGCTGTCACATCAGCAACTTTTCTGCCCTGGGAATCAACCCATGTAGCACCTTTGCGAAGATGGAATGTGTAAGTTAATCCGTCATCAGATACTTCATAGCTCTCTGCTAATGCAGGCTGTAAAGTTCCCTCTCCATCATACTCCATTAATCCATCGTATGTGTTCACGATTGCTTCAGCATCTACAGACTGAGAAGTTGCAAGAATATCCCATGTGGTAGGATCCTGTGTATATAACTGATAATTATAAGTATCTTTGAGCGTGTAACCCTGCTCCTCTAAGTAAGATTTTGCCCATGCTTCATACTCACCTGTTCCTTTTAACTCAGCCCATTTTGCTCTCATTGTGCTGACATCGGAAGCTTTGATCAGCTCTGTTGTGACAACTGCATTATGGTATCTGTCCATATCGTTGCCCCACAGTGTATAGTCAAATGTGTAAGGAGCTACACGTGAGATGAAATAGTTACCACCCTTTGACTGTAATGGAAGCATAACGCCTGATTCCATTAACTTTGCTTCTGCGATTGCTTCAAGTGCAAATTTCTCAGAAACGGTTTCAGCTTCATCAGCTTTCTGGTAAGCTGCCCAAAAATCACCGAGTTCTTTGTCATACAGCTCTGCAGATACTTCTTCATAATTAGCCGGAGCTACTGCTTCTTCGCTGCTGCCTGATTCTGTACCGGCTTCTGTGTCTTCGACAGCATTTGCATCATCTGCGGCATTGTTCTTATTGCCACATGCAGTCATGCTGACTGTCATAGCAAGTACAAGCATAAGGCTTACTACTTTTTTCTTCATAATATTTCCTCCTGTAGAAATAATCTATATAAACGCTTATGCGCTTATATCATAATTTTTCCTGTTTCTCTGCGGTAAAAAACGTATTCTGATCCGGGCTTTCAATTTCAATGTGTTATCATTGCGCCACGTTATCGTGCTAAATTATTTTTTTACAACCAAAAAAGTGCCAACAGACTTTTCCGTCTATTGCACTCACTAGATACAAGTGTCTTTTTCCCGCGTACAACACTTCTTCTATTATACATGCATCTGCGATTTTGTCAATAGTTTTTCTTTTGTCACTTTCTTCCTTATACACACGTTTTATCATATATTTTCCCGCTGTTTTCTCTCCCATCGTTTCTTTATTACAGCTTAATTACAGCTTATTGCAATGCCTCTGTCTCCTCATATCTCTTTAAGCTTTTATCGCTTTACTTATGTACTGTATTATCTCGATATCAGAGTATTGCCTTAATATGTATTATACAAAGCAGTCGACATTTGTCAACAGAAATTTGTTTACCAAGAAACATTTTTCTCGTTGACATAGTAAAAAAAGAGCAGGGATGCCCCATATTAGGGGCCTTTCCCTGCTCTTTATCTCTATTCATTTTCCCGACTAACTTTTACAGACATCCGCCTGTCCAAATCTGTTATCTATTAAACGCCTTTTTTTCGAATTTGTCAACCAGCTTTTCCATACATCCATCTTCAAAAGGACTATTTAACCCTGCTTCCACGATCACATTGGTAAAGAAATCACGTGCAGAAAGATTACAGAGTTTATAGTAATTCTTCCATGCTTTCTCAAAGTCTTCATCCATCATGACCTTGAACTGCATCGCACACACGCTTGCAAGACAGTAATCAATATAATAGAACGGGCTGCCAAAAATGTGCGGCTGTTTCTGCCAGAAGCCGCCCTGTCCAAAGAAAGGATCTTCTTCGTAATCCATGTGCGGGCGGTAAACTTTTTCCAATCCTGCCCAGACTGCCTTGCGTTCTGCCGGTGTCATCTCCGGTTTTTCGTACACAATGTGCTGGAACTCGTCCACCATGCAGCCGTATGGGACAAACGCAGCGGAATCTTCCAGATGCATTTTCAGGTAATCGTCTTTCCGGTCTCCGAAGAATAATTCCATCCAGTTATATGCGAAGTACTCCATCGACATGGAGTGGATTTCCGCTGTCTCCATTGTGATATCGGCGAACTCACGGATCTCTTCGTCTCTTAACAGATATCCCTGGAATGCATGGCCACATTCATGGGTGATGACGTCCACATCTCCGCTTGTTCCGTTGAAGTTTGCAAAAATAAATGGAGACTTGAAATTTGGAATATAGGTCATATAGCCGCCCTGACGCTTTGTTTTTCTTCCGAGCACGTCAAAAAGTTCATTCTCCATCATAAAATCAAAAAATTCCTTTGTCTGTGGAGACAGTTCACTGTACATTTTCTGTCCTGCCGCAAGAATTTCCTCCGGTGTTCCGACCGGCGCAGGATTTCCATTCGTGAAATAGACATCTGTATCAATATAAGAAAGCTTCTCCACGCCAATACGCTGTCTGCGCTGCTCGTGGAGTTTATTGGCAAACGGGACAAAGTATTCCTTCACCTGTTTCCGGAAATTTTCGACCATTTCCTTGTCATAACAGTTGCGGTTCATACGGTAATAACCAAGCTCCACATAATTCTCATAGCCAAGCTGTCTTGCCTGCTCGGTTCTGTTTTTCACCATCTTATCATAAATCTCGTCGATCTCATCCGTCACAGACTGGAAATACTCACTGACTGCTTTCCATGCTTTTCTTCTCACCTCACGGTCCGGGCTGGTCTGGAACTTTCTCATGAGAGACAGATTGTAAACTTCTCCCTCAAAAGGAATCTTCGCTGTAGCGATCAGCTTACTGTAACGGCTGCTCAATGCATTTTCTTCCTGCATTAACGGAATGATCTTCTCGTCAAAAGCCTTGTTTGCGATCTCGATATTTTTAAATGTTACTTTTCCGATCTTACTCTCCAGATAGTCTCTGTAAGGAGAATCATAAAGTACTTTTCCGTATTCATTCTCATACTGGCTGATGATCGGTCCGACCTCATCATAGAAATCGCTTTCTTTCTCATAAAATTCATCGGTCGTATCAATATCATGGCGGATCATTGCAAGTTCCATGCTTGTCTGCACATCCGCGGTAAATTTATAGTACTCCCGGTGGATCTCAAACTGCTCCTCTCCGCTTTTTGCATTCTTCGTGCGCTCGATAATGCTCTTATACTCTTTTTCTACTTCTTCCATATCAATGCGTTTGTATGGCATTTCTGAAAATTTCATAGTTCCCCTGCTTTCTGTATATACATCCTGTCTATACTGTTTTCTTCTCAACCATTCTATGATATTCCCAGATTTTTTGCAATGAAACCTTGTGTTTTTCCTTTCACAATTTCACAAAATAGACTATAATAACTTTACTTTCAAAAAAATATATTCCGAGGTTTTATATGATCACAGCAGAAGATATTTTAAATATGAATTTTTATAAAAAAGAAAAATTTACCGGAAGTTACAAGGGCATGCGCTACCTTGTAAAAAAAGAAAAAGATGACGCTGAAAACGATATTTTCCGCGCCACCGTCTGGCCTGGACCTTATAATTTTTCAACCACTCCCGACGATCAGAAAATTTCCGCCACTTTTCCATTCACAGAAGAAGGCAGACAGCAGGCAGTCGACTGGATGAATGAGCAGTGGCGTTCCAGAAGCGAGTGGGGGATTATGATGCATTCGTAATGAACGATTGCTTTTCTACATCAAAACCAGCATTTATAATAATACCAATGCGGTTTTATTTTTTGAATCTCTCCTCCATTGTCTCCGTATCCCTGCCAGCTCCAGCCCGCATTGTCTCCCTCTGCTTTTACAAGCTGACCTTCCCCGGTTCCAACCGGAATATCTTCGGGTGAATAGTAAAATCCATAATACACAGATGATGGAGCCAGCCCAAAACCTCCCATATAAAATGCCACTACGTCTTCCGGAAATAACCCTGTCAACTGTACGCTGTAACCATTTTCCTCTTTCCACTCTTCAAACATATGTCGTCTTTCCCTTTGTTCCACTGCCAGGTAGTTTTTTGTAAACTCTGTAAGTTCTTCCTCGTTCCTCAACACAAATTTTTGTATCCGCTTTTCATAACGAAGCTGTGAGACAAGTAGCAGCGTCAAAAAAACACATATACCCAGTCCAACACTCTTCTTAACTTTTTTCTGTAATTTTCCCTGTCCACTCTTCCATTTTTGTTCTGCTTTCATCTACATCCCCCGTTTTTTGTTTTTTCCACGATACTTCCCATAAAAATAATAGAAACTCATCATCCCAGCCACACATAACAGGATATCATCGACATCCAACATACCAACTTTAAAAATATACTGCACTATTTCTATTACAAATGTAATCGTAAAGCACACCAAAAAATTCTGTTTTATTTTTCGGATTTCAAACAATTCAATCAGGAAAAATTGAAGTGGCATAAAAATAAAAAAATTTCCAAAAATATTAATCACGATTGCATAAACATTTCCGCTTAAAAGCACTGTTCCTATTGTCCGAAACGGCACAATATTATAGTCAGTAACCGTCTGTGTTCTTTCCAGAAACGTCAGATTCATAAGCATAACTGCATAATAGATAAAGAGCACCGCCAGTACTGCCTTTTTCCGCTTTCTTCTCTCCTCCAGCTTTTCCAGATAGCAGCGTTCCAACACCATTTCTCCAAGCAAAAATATCCCCGAAATCACAGTCATTCTTATCATTGTCCCAAAATAGTTTCCCTGAAAACGATATGCCTCCCGTAAATACAATAAAAACAACACAAGTGAAACCACCAAACACCCGATTCCGATTTTAAATCCTGTATTGTACTTTTCTTTCCTATTTTCCTGCACATACTCAATCACATTTGTAATATCTATATCCGCCATATGTGCTTTTGTATCATGTACAGCCTCTTCCTGCACCCGTTCTTCTCCATTTAATAATTCCGTTACCGACACATGAAGTTCTTCCGCCAATGGTTCCAGCAACGAAATATCTGGTACTCCCCGCCCCGTTTCCCTTAATTAAAGATATTGTTTGGTAAAAAAGAAAGGTCAGTCGATT
>ERZ1673693.72-NODE-72-length-133373-cov-63.685669_pt1 | contig 133373 bp, 97 predicted proteins | sample MGYA00580223_ERZ1673693 | MGnify/ENA primary metagenome ERZ1673693 (study PRJEB41218, sample SAMN15661741) | gut metagenome | host: Homo sapiens | place: Canada: London | collected 2015-08-20/2019-03-30 | study: EMG produced TPA metagenomics assembly of...
TTTGCTAAATCATTGTAAATCGCTGATTTATAGTTGTTTTAATTGCCTTGAATTTTTCGATAAACGCACCTTATGGTGCAGTTCCTATTCACTATTAAATCATTGTCTAATCATCATCCAAACAATCCAGCGGATTGGGGATTTTTGCTTTATAGGCGTTCGATACGTGCAGATAAATTGCCGTTGTTTTTATATCGGTATGTCCCATAAGTTCCTGTATGGTTCTTAGGTCTGTCCCTTGTTCCAGCAGGTGGGTGGCGAACGTGTGGCGGAGCATGTGCAGGTGTACCCGATGCTTTATTCCGGCTTTCCTTGCCGCTTCTTTCAATATCTTAACCAATGCGCTGGGTGAGTATTGTTCGCCTGCCTGTTCGCCCTCAAAAAGCCATTTTTGTGGTCTGTATTCCCGGTAGTAATCCCTTAGTTCGTTGAGCAGCTTTTCCGACAGTAGGGAATACCTGCACTTCTTGCCTTTCCCGGCAATCCTGATTAGCATCCGTTCGCTGATGATGTCTTGGGGTGTCAGGTTCAGAAGTTCGCTTCGGCGTAGCCCGGCAGAGTAAATGAGAGAAATCATGCACCTGTGTTTCCGATTGGATAACTGTGCGAAGATGCTTTTCATTTCTTCCCGGCTTAATACTTCGGGTAATGCCTTGTACTCTTTTGCACGGGCTATCCCGCCATAATATTGCCGCTTGCCTTTCCGGACTTTTTCGTAATAGAACTTGATAGCGTTGATACGCATATTCTGCTGGGTGGCGGATATGTGCTTTTCCTTAACCATGTGGAGCATATAGCTGTTTATGTCCTCGACCGTCAGCAGGTCAAGGTCTTGCCCCTTGTGGTATTCCATGAAGTCGCTGAAATAGATTTTATAGGCTTTTATGGTGGAAAGGCTGTACCGCTTCTGTTCCAGCAGTTCGAGGTAGCCTTTCGGCAGTGTGTATTCCCTTTTGGGTTTTGGATGCCGCACGTAAACCCGGCTGTAATCAATATAGGCGTGGGGCGAATAGCGGTCGTAGAAATCCGGCAGCTTAAAAGCGGTGGCAGGCATGTAGGCAGAACTGTTGCCTGCCTTTTCCACGTCCGTATCTTGGGCGAGCAGCAGGGCGACAGCCTGACTGTTTACATACTCTATCCGTATGTAGTCCGCACCGTTTCTTTCTTCCTTGTACAGAACGATGCTTCCTCTCTGTTTCTGAACATTGTCCATGTGGCTGAAAATAATATCATATAGCCGCAAATATAAACAAAGAAACAGAAAAACCAACAGAGTGGTTGGTTTTATTTTGTTAAAGTCCCTCTAATAGAGATTTATTGCTGTCCTATGCAGCCTGCCGCCTGTATTTCAGGCTTTCAACAGCGAATAGAGGAAGTGCAGGCTCCGTGCCAGCTTCTTGGTGTCCAGCCCTTGAAAAAAGGACTTTTCAAAGGAGGTTCCGAAGAATATCTGCCAGAACATCGAAGCCGCTTCATCCACATCCACATCCCGCCTGATTTCCCCGCTTTCCTTCGCCTTCTCGATGGCGGATTTCCAAAGCTGTAAGTTCTGCTCGAATATGGCGGCTATCTTTTTCTCCACGTTGGGATAGTACAGCCTTACCTGCATCAGCAGGTGGTAATAGTAGAAGTTGAAGCTGCACCCGTTGGGATTGTTCCCGTCGTCCAGCAGGCGCACGAGCCGCTGCATCGTGTTCTCCACTCCGGCTACATACCGGTCGATAAATTCTGACAATGAGCCTGCCGTGAAGTTGAACTTGTTTTTCGAGTGTTGGGTATCGAACACGTACCTGTCCGCCACAGCCGTGAACAAGTCCTGCTTGAACGGGAAATAATAGGTCAGTCCCGCTTTCGACAGTCCGCAGGTTCTGGCTATCTCCATCTGGCTTGCCTTCTCGTAATTCATCTTTGCGAATATCCGCAAAGCCTTTTCCAATACTTCATCCCTGTTGGTAAACATACTTTTATATCCTTTGGTTTTCACTTGCGAAGATAGTGATTTCAGGGATAATTCCCTTCACAAGCATTTATTTTTCACATCCTTGCAGTAAAAGACAGCCGCATGATCCACAAGTCCCTTTTCCATATCTGCCACCTCAAAAGGTTATGGCAGCCATTATATCCAACCGTACAGTCTCCATAGGTTGGGCACATCCTCTTGTTTCCCTTCAGTAGCAGCAAGCCCCGTGCTTTTACATCCCCATACTCTTACAGGAAGGGAACACCGGCAGCACCTTAACTGGCGGTAACCAGCCTTCGGTTTCGAGTATCAGAAGACAGGATAATCTACACAGGATGCAAACCATACAGAGGTGGTGCAAGGTGCAGCTATATATATAAATATAGCTGCACCTTGCACCAGTCAAATGCACTCTGAAAATCAATACTTTACACTTCCAGTAAAAACACAAGTGCAACCCCGTTTCTTGCACCGCCTCCGGTTTTATGCTTTTCCTGTAATCTGGTAATCCCGAAAAAATAAAAAATCCCCCGAAACACTTCCCTTTTTCGGTCAAAATTAGTATATTTGCATCAGTTCCAAGAGCAAAGCGAAGCAATGCAGCGAAACCCGCACAGCTACCAAATCGCTACCGGCTACCGAACTTTCTACTCTTTAAGTCTTATCTATCAACCGATTACAAAAAAACGATTGTTTTTTTAGAAAAAACTGTCAACGGATGCCGAACGTCACCAGCACCCCTTTATGATCGGTCGGCCACACACCTTCCGGCAGCAGATATTTGTCATCCGATTCATTCGGAACACGTTTGCTGTTGACGATGCTTCCTTTCGGACCGAAAATCACGGCATCCTTCAGGCTGATAGCCGGATGAGGATAGTAAAAGACGTAATCAATGCGGTCGCGCTCGTCAGCTTCCGGCGCCCAGGTCAACTGTTCTACGGGTACCAGCGGATTATCAATAGGGAAAGTAAAGCCGGGATATTTCAACACATCCGGATAAAGCGTACGGTAAGTATCCACAAAGCCTGCGTTGTCGAGCAGCAAAGGCACCGTCCAGGGGACAATCAGCCCGTTATGGTCGTACAGGTCCTTGGTCTCGCGTATCCAGTCCAGATGCGAAGGTTCGTTGAAGTCGCCTCCCAATATCACAATGGTGCCTTCGGCAATGTCCTTACGCGCCTCGGCAATAAAACAACGGATAGCATCGTCGCGCTGCGAAGCATCGTTCAGTTGCAGCACTTCAAGAACCGTCTGCGGCACAGGAATCTTCTTCCAGGTAGAACCGTCATAACCACGAACATTGTAGTATGCGTCACTCAGATAGTCAAGATGCGCCGTATAAACGGCAATTTTGTGCCCTTTCACACGACTCGTCATCTTATAGATACTGCCATGATCGTCTTTTTCGGGGAATACCGTAAGAGAATCGGTTATCGGATGGCGGCTCAACAGCCCGGAGTCGTAACTGTAAAAGGAATAATACGTTTCACCCTTTTGGCGCAATGACTCTACAATACGGTCGCAGAAACGCGTATTATTATAATTCCGCACTTCGCTGAAAGTCACAAAATCGGGTTTCAGACGAACGATCTCGTTCACAACGGCATCATAGCCACCCTTCACTTTTGTTCCTTCCTGCCAGATGTTCCATTGCAATACGGTAAATTCATCGCTCTCCTGCGCTTTTACCCCTATAAAGGCCGCCAAAAGCAAGCAAATACAAATAAGTTTTTTCATAAAAATATAGATTAAAATGGTAGAGATTCATTCAGAAAAAGGTAATTGCCGCACCACTTCCGGTGCAATCTCTCGCAAAGGATTCATCACGAACTCCCGTTCCTGCATCAGTGGATGAGGAATTACCAGTTGCGGAGTCTGTATACGGACAAGAGCACCGTCATCATCGAAGCAAAGCAGCAAGTCGATGTCTATCAGGCGGTCGGAGTATACTCCATCCACAGATTTGTGTGTACGCCCCAGCTCTTGTTCCAATCTCTGGGTCACTTGCAATACTTCCAAAGGAGGCAGTCCGGTCCTTACACAAACCGCTGCATTCAGAAAACTGTTTTCCGAAGAGAATCCCCACGGAGCTGTCACATAAAAGGAGGACAAGGAAATCACCTCCCCTATCCGTTCGCCTATCAGTTCTACCGCCCGTTGCAGATTCTGTTGTTTGTCTCCTAAGTTAGTACCCAAACCCAGATAATAGGTAAATGAAGAATGAGGAATGAAGAATGAAGAATTTGCTTGCAGTTCGGCTGCAGCACCGGACATAGATTCATCCCAGCCTTCACCGAAAACATCTGATCCTTCTTCATCAGCTTCGCTCAACCCCCCTTTTGATTCTCTACATAAAGGTATAGTCTTCATTCCTCGTTCTTCATTCTTCATTTAAAAGTTATCTGTCGGTTATCAGCATCGCATCGCCGTAAGTACCGAAACGATAATCTTCTTTCAATGCCACATCGTAAGCTTCCATCACCTGCTCGTAGCCTCCGAAAGCAGCCACAATCATCAGCAGTGTAGAAAGCGGCATGTGGAAGTTGGAAACCATAGAGGTAGCCACCGTAAAGTCGTATGGCGGGAAGATGAACTTGTTGGTCCATCCGTCATACTCCTTCAGGTGTCCGTCCGTACTTACCGTGCTCTCAATGGCACGCATCACGGTTGTTCCCACCGCACATACCTGCTTGTTCAGGTCCTTGGCATGGTTCACAATACGCACGGCTTCTTCGTTCACAATCATCTGCTCGGAATCGGTCTTGTGCTTGGTCAGGTCTTCCACGTCTATATCACGGAAGTTGCCCAAACCAGCATGAAGCGTGATGAAGGCAAAATCGATACCCTTGATTTCCATACGTTTCATCAGCTCACGGCTAAAGTGCAGATTAGCGGTAGGGGCGGTAACGGCTCCCTCGTTCCGTGCAAAAATAGACTGGAAGCGTTCAGCGTCTTCCGGCTCTACCGGACGGTTGATGATGCTGTGCGGCAGCGGCGTCTCGCCCAACGCATACAATGCCTTCTTGAACTCATCATGAGGTCCGTCGTAAAGGAAACGAAGCGTACGGCCACGCGAAGTGGTGTTGTCAATCACTTCGGCCACCATCGAATCATCATCGCCAAAATAAAGTTTATTACCGATACGGATTTTGCGGGCAGGATCGACCAATACGTCCCACAAACGCAATTCTTCGTTCAGTTCGCGCAACAGAAACACCTCGATACGTGCACCGGTCTTTTCCTTGTTGCCATACAGGCGGGCAGGAAACACCTTTGTGTCGTTGAAGATAAACACATCCTTGTCGTCAAAATAGTCCAGAATATCCTTAAACATACGATGTTCAATTTTACCCGTCTTTTTGTGAAGCACCATCAGGCGCGACTCGTCTCTATACTTTGTCGGATGCAAAGCAATCTTCTCTTCGGGAAGTTTGAATTTAAATTGCGACAGTTTCATATCTTTCCTTTTTTATATGAGGTTTATTGAATATTCTTTTCCGCAGCCGGAGCTCCATCCTGCTGCACCGCTTCGTCTGATGAAGAAATCTCCTGCTGGTCTATCCACTGTCTGAAATCCAGCGGATCCAGGCAGTCTTCGATACGCACATCGCCCACACGGGTACGCTGCAATGCCGTCAGGTGCGCCCCGCTGTTCAGGGCCTCTCCTATATCACGTGCCAAGGCACGGATATATGTTCCTTTGCTGCACACGACCCGTACTTTTATTTCGGGCAGGTTGCATTCCAACAGTTCTATTTCATCAATCACCAGCAATTTGGGCTTCAGTTCCACTTCTTTCCCTTTGCGGGCAAGATCGTAAGCCCGTGTACCGTTTACCATACAGGCCGAAAAGGCTGGCGGCACCTGTTGTATTTCGCCTACAAACTTTTTCAGCGTCTCCTCCACCAGTTCTTTCGTAATGTGTTCGGTAGGATAAGTGGCGTCAATCTCATGTTCCAGATCATAAGAAGGAGTCGTAGCTCCCAACCGGATGGTAGCAATATACTCTTTCGTATGATATTGAAACTCTTCGATGCGTTTTGTCGCTTTACCCGTACAGACAATCATCACGCCCGTAGCAAGAGGGTCGAGCGTTCCGGCATGGCCTACCTTCAGCTTCTTTATACCCAGCCTCCGGCAAATGTGGTATCGTGCATGACCCACTACCTTGAACGAAGTCCAACCCAACGGCTTATTGAAATATAATACTTCTCCTTCTTTAAAATCCATATACACTCAGGTATGTTGGTAAGTTTGTAAGTTGATGAGTTAATGGTTACAACTCCTAAAAACCTATCAGCTTAAAAACTCAAAAGCAATCGTTATCAATCCTACAATGGCACAATAAATGGCAAAATAAATCAGCTTGCCTTTCTTCACAATGTTGATCATCCATTTGCAAGCCAGGCAACCGGAAACAAATGCCGCCAGAAAACCTACCAACAGCGACATGGCAGGAATTTCACCGGCAATCGCCTCGCCTTTCACCAGTTTCATACTATCAAGCAATGCTTCTCCCAGAATAGGCGGGATGACCATCAGGAAAGAAAACTGTGCCAGTTTCGCCTTATTATCGCCCAGCAAAAGTCCGGTAGCAATGGTACTGCCCGAGCGCGAAAGCCCCGGAAGCACCGCACAAGCCTGTGCCAGACCGATAATAAACGCATCTTTCATCGATATATTCTCTTTTTGTTTGGGCTTATAATAATAAGAGAACGACAGCAACAGCGCCGTCAGCAGCAGGCAAATACCCACTACCATCAGGCCTGAACCGAAAATAGCCTCTACCTCGTCTTTAAAGAACACTCCCACAATCCCGATGGGAATCATCGAAATCAGGATATTGATGACATAGCGTGTTTCGGCATTCAGCTGCCACTTGAACAGACCACGGAAAATCCATTCAATCTCTTTCCACAGAATAACCAGCGTGCTGAACACGGTAGCCACATGCACTACCACCGTAAAAGCCAGATTCTCTTCACCTTCTACCCCGAACAAAGCCGAACCGATAGCCAAATGCCCGCTACTGCTCACCGGCAGATATTCCGTCAGTCCCTGGAGCAATCCCAGGATCAATGCTTCAAACCAACTCATCTCTTATCGCAAAACTTATTCCACATCATCCTGCTGTACATCACCGCTTTTCGGCTTACGAAGCACTGCATATATCATAAACACAAAGCCCAGCAGACACACTACTGGAGCTACCTTAATCCGTCTCACACTGAAAATGTCCGGTTCGAAGTTCGTCGGTGTAGACGAAGGACCGGTCATCAGGATAAAACCCACAATCACCACCAGCATACCGATAGCCAGCAAAATGAAATTAGTTTTATCGAAAGCAAATTTCCGTTTATCCATTTCTTTTATTTTATTATTAAGTTTCTAAGTTTGTAAGTTTATGAGTTTGTAAGTTCATCAGTTTGCGAGTTATTGCTTTGCATCAACTAAAAAACTCACAAACTTAAAAATTCACAAACTATATCTGATACAACGTGCCTGCTTTCATCCTCAGGTATTTGTTGATGGACAACAAGGCACACAAATAAGTTATCAGCACCCCAAACAACAATACTGCAGCCGATACCAGCATCATTACATCGGGCGTAACCACCCTGATCAGTTCCGGTTCGTACGACACCAGCCAGTAAGCAGCCGCCCACAGAATACAATCTGCTACAAATGCTGCCAGCACACCTATCCAGAAGTTACGCCGCAGGAAAGGACGCCTGATAAAGCCCCAGCTGGCACCTACCAGCTTCATGGTATGAATCAGAAAACGTTTGGAATAAATAGCCAGACGGATGGTATTGTTAATAAGGGCAAACGATATAAGAGCCAGTATAGCTGCCAGTCCGAGTAACAACAGACTGATATTCCGTATGTTATCATTCACGGCATCAATCAGCTCCTTCTGATACAGAACTTCCTGAATATTGGAGTTCTTCTTTATCAGTTTCTCTATCTTGGCAATGCTGTCCGAATTGGCATAATCGGAATGCAGTTTTATCTCAATAGAAGCTGTAAAAGGATTATAACCCAAAAATTCTTCAGGATCAGTCCCCATTGCCTCAGTCTGTTCGCGAAGTGCCTGCTTTTTCGAGATATATTCCGTCTCCTTCACAAATGCCTCTTTATCAAGGCGCTTCTGAAGTTTCAGAATATCCGCTTCCTTCATCTCGTCACTGATAAGGATAGAAAAACTGATGTTTTCCTTCACGTATACCGAAAGATTATGGGCAGCCAATACGAAAAACACAACCAGCCCCAGCAACAGCAAGACCAGCGTCGTGCTGATGCTCGACGTGACAAACTGCATGTCGAAGCCCGAAACCAAATTATTTTTAGATTTACCTCCCATTCTCCTGTTTCCTTTCTTTTTATACTGTCCGCATCATCTGTCCGTCTCTTTTTTCTTCCGGAACACATAAATCATCGAACTGCTCCGCTCCTTTCTGACCAGCGAACTGAACCACGCCAACGTACCCGTAAACATTCCACGCAGAAATGCACACGAATGACGCATATGTTTCTCGGTAAGCATCGACACATAGAAAGCATCAAAAGGCATAGGATGTCTTTCGGCCATGATAAAACCATGATTGGCAGCCAGATGATGAATCGTAGAAGGCGTAAAATGCCACAAATGACGGGGCACATCGTAAGCAGCCCAATAAGCACCATACTTCTGTGCATCGTACGACGAACAGTTAGGCACAGCCACAATCAGCACTCCCTTCTCTGTCAGCAACGAATACAGCCGTTCCCACGTCTCGTTCAGGTGCTCCAGATGCTCCATCACATGCCACAGCGTAATCACGTCGAACGAAGCGGGTTCATAGTCCGATAAAGCCGTATCAGGCTTTACATCCAGATTAAAATGTTCTTTAGCAAACTTCCGTGCTCCCTCGTTCTTCTCTACCGCTTCCACCTGCCAGCCCTGACGGCGCATGGTGTCGGCAAAGTAACCGGTACCGGTACCTATATCCAGCAATCGCCCTTCCCGCCGGTGTGCTTCGTGCATCACCAGTCTCGCCTTACGCTTCAGCATGTAACTGCGCACCCAGTGATAAACCGAGTTCATCGCCCCTTTCCGGGTATCAGAATGTGAAATATAGTCCGGAGTTTCATAATAACGGCCTATCTCCGCCTCAACAGGAAAATCCTGTGTCAGCAGAAAACCGCAATTCTGGCAACGACATAAGTGGAATACCTCGCCCGAAGCGTAATGGTCAACGCATGTCAACGCACGTTCCAACTGTGTGCTGCCACATACCGGACAAGATTTTATAGTGAGTTTATTCATCGAACGTTCTACCAAATAACGATGCATCCCGAACCGTCAGGCCGCAATACACCTAAATTTGGTGCAAAATAACAAATAAAAAGTGATTTACAGGGATTCTGTTAAGGAGATTTAAGGATAATGTAAGCCCGAAGCACATCTTTAGCAATGCCGGAGATCCTGTCTGACGATCTAAACCAAGCATTGCATTGTCCCTGTCCGAAACCCGCATCAGCTTCCGCAAGTCCAAAGGGAATTTTTGGGAAATACATCCTGCATTCAGCTGAAAAACGGATAACGAATCTTGTCAAAACAAGCCAATTTTGCCGTAAAAATCCATCCATGACAAGCAATGTATTATCTGATACATTCACTCTACTAAAACACTTTTTTACCCCTTCATTCATGAGTTAAAGGCCATATTTTTACTTCCATTAACAGTATATTACCTTTTTTTTGCCATGATGTTACGTAGTCAAAGGTTTTTGTTACACTATTATGAGGCAAACAATCTCCAAACCCTTAATTTTGTGATATCACTTAAACCAATAATTTATACCATGAAAAAGATTGATATTTTCCATCCATTGACGCTCAACGTCGGATTGGCCATTCACAATGCCGACTGGAACTGGCAAAATGTCACCAGTCCTTTCACACGAATCTATTATGTAACCAAAGGACATGCCAAAATCATTCTGCCTTCCGGAGAGTATCAGCTCAAACCAGGCCACATGTACATGATTCCTTCGTTTACCTTGCACAGCTATAGCTGCGAGGAACATTTCGAACATTATTATATACATATATACGAGAAATTGGAATTTGAGTCAAGTTTCATGGACGACTACAATTTTCCCGTCGAAATTAAAGGAGAACCCATCGACCTGGAACTGGTAAAACGGTTATGCGAACTGAATCCTTCCATGGCATTACCCAAATCCGACCCCAGATCATACGACAACGACCTGACTTTATCCAAGTACATCACACGCAATGAACAGCAGGATATTACTCTGAAACTGGAATCAAGGGGCATCCTGTTCCAGCTCATCGCCAAATTTATGAAGGAAGCCAAGCCCAAAGAGGACGATATCGACAACCGCATCAAAAAGACGCTGATTATGATACAGAAGAACCTGGACAAGAAAATCAGTGTCGAAGACCTTGCCAAAGAAGCCTGTCTGTGCAAAGGCTATTTCACCCGTCTGTTCAAGGAAAAAATGAAGACCCTTCCAACCCATTACATCATACAGCGAAAAATAGAAAGAGCACAGCAAATGCTTACCATCAAGGACATATCCATCAGAGATGTGGCTGCAGAGCTGGGATACGACGACTGTTCACACTTCATCAGCATATTCAAAAGGGAGACCGGTATCACTCCGCAAGACTTCAGAATGCACGCAATCGATATGCACTGATACTGAAGTCAACGGAACAATATCAAAGACAAAATGTCTACTATTATAGTTTATAAAATAAAAAAGCGTCTCGTTAAATCAGGAAAAGACATCCTAGTTAGGAAAAAACAATTCCCCAGTTAGGGAACTTCCATTTCCTAACTGGGGAATATAATATCCGTATGCTGTTGTCAAGGTTTAACAGTTACTCAGGAAGCATCGACGAACTGGAAGAGATAATCACACCGTTCTTGCACACACCTTCCACTACGACCCGATAGTCGACGGGCGAATCGGCCGCATAAAATTCCACATGTGCCCTGCCTTCAGCATCAGCCACTACCGACGGATTCCAATAGATGGTCGAACGCAAATCACGCGAACGCGACTCCAGCTTCTCCTTCGTATCATACACCGGCGAGTAGAACTCTACCTCCTGCTGATAGCCCAGCGGCGTCACAATCCCCATGTTCTTGTTCAGCGTATTCTTTTGGACGAATCCTTTTTTGGTCGTGATGACAATAGCGCCCGACATGGCACGCGCCCCGAAAATGGGACCGACCGTAGTAGGAGGTGAAAAGAAAATATCAGCAATATTGTCTACATCCAACCAATCATAACTAAAAACTTCGGTTGGTGCATTATCAAGCAGTACCATCGGTGTTCCTCCTCGATATGTCACGTCAGTACCACTTACTATAATACCCGGCAGGCGTCGCACAATATCCAGTACAGAAAGGAAATGTCCTTTCTCTATTTCTTCCGATGTTATGACTTTCGAAGTCGAAACGGAATAGTAAGGCGAACTGGTTTCCACTACCGGTTTTCTCCGAGCCGTAATCAACACTTCCGACAAATTGTAAACCCGCATTCCATTTTCAATGGTATACTTCATATCCATCTTCTGCACATAATTATGTTCTACTTTCATTTCCAGCCGTGGAGGCAAGAGTTTCAGATCAGACTGCGGGAATGCCCTACACGAATCTATTTCAATAAATACGTTCCGTGAACCTTTTGATTTCTGAGCTTGTATAATGTATTTTGTATCTTCAGGATATTCCAACCCATCAAAGCGAAATACCCCTTCTGTATCAGCCTTGGTCACGGTTGTTCCTATCACAGAATCATTCAGTGCAAGCAACGACAGATAAGCACCTTTTGATGCCGAAAAATAACCTTCTACTTTTCCGGTCACCACGTCACCCAGTTCCACCGGATAGGGAAGTGTTTCCGTCGTATGTCCTTTCAGGATTTCCGGTACATTGTATCGGCGCCATCCCTGGGTCATCATCAGCAAGTCCAGGTTGTATTCGGTTTTCCTGTCTTTCTTCAAGTAGCTGGCAGGTTGTTCGATATAGCCTTTCAGCTCTGAAGTCAGCAACAATGTAGAGACGATGTTCGACGTTGTGTCAGGTTGTACATCCGCCTTGTCCACTACCGACATCGAAAAGTTACCTTCCAACGGATTACCATACACATCTTTCAAGGTCAGGTCAAGTGCCACTTTCTGACGCGGAGTATAATCGGACTGATCAGGATTCAGTGTTACGGCTGCCACTGCATTATCCTGCCGCGAAAACACCAGACGTTCGCTCAGAATGTTGCGATTCTCGTCTATCAGGATAAAGTGTATAATACCCGCCGGAAAAAAATCTCTTTCAAAGTCGATATACCTGCGACTGTTGTCCCACGGCTGGGCATAAAGCACCAGCCCGCGCAGCTGGGCCACCAGCGTCAGGTCCTGCCGATTTGCATTGAGAGGCGAACGGTTCAGGCTGACACGCAACACATCGTTGCGCCACAGCGTGTTAACGGCGATGGCCTGCTCCGAAGCTACCGGCAGTTCAAACAGCTTCTCTACCCCTTCACGGGTCTTGCAATGGGCAACATACCGCTTGCCGGGCATACAGTTCAGCGTAAAGCTACCCATTCCCAAGTGTGTACTGCGGAAAGTGGTGCACACCTTTCCTTCCTCGTCTTTCACCTCGCCTTCCACGTCCACCGACAATCCGTCGGTACCAATGGCCTTGAAAGCGATCTTCGACTGTGAAGAAAGAACGGCCGTTCCTCCTTCCGGGAAGAATGTCACGCTGAAATCGCTATCATCGAAAGGCAACGACAGATAACGTTCGGCTATCTTATTATTGTAAATGGTCTGTAACAGATATGTTCGGGATGTATTGACTTCTTTTTCTTTGAATGTATATTCAGCCACTCCGTTTCTGAATTTCAGATGATCCCCCTTTCCATCCGGGTCACCATCGGCAAAAACGAGTACTTGCTGTGGTACGATTGTGTCCGTGTTGTCTGTCTCGCTAGAAAAATAAATGCGGGTTTTCAGGTCTTTCCCATGCTCCGTAATCACTACGTGAGGCTTCAGTTCCTGCGCAGCGGGTGTCGAAATAAACATCGACTTGTGCGCAAAATAATCTTCACCGACGTTCCGCATAAACTGTGTATAGGCCCTGATGGTGTAATATCCCTCCGGTTGCTCCTCATCAATGTCGAGATAGCCGCCGAAACTTCCTTTGTCATCGGGTCTTATCTTGATACGTTTTATCAGGCTCCCCGTAGGGGCTGTCAGTTCTACATAAACGTAACGGCTTGCATTGGCCTGCACCATTGTCAGCGCATCCACTACATGCACTCTGAACCACACCCGTTCTCCAGCCAGATACACACTGCGATCGGTATGTATGCTCATCTTCTCCTGCGGGAAGTGGGACAGTTCCTTTTCGAAAAGACGAACAATCGTATCCGGCATTATTTGCCAGGCACTTACATTCGTCACAAACACAAATACCAGAAATAATGCAGATACGATTGTCTTCATCTTAAAAAAGGGTAATAAAGAATATAATAACTAATACCTAATTATCGGGAAGCTCGTTGCTCTTCTATCCAATCTTCTATTTCACGCTGCTCTGCATCAGTATCTCTTGATTTATAAAGAAAACCTTCTGCTCTCCATATAACATCATCTTGACGATATGTATACCAAAGATCGTAGACCTCATACTCGGGTACATATACACCACCACCATCAATCAGCTCAAATTCATTCCAAGTAGCCATGCTCAAAGTATTGTCCTCGTTTACAGTAATCTTAAACGTATGTGACTGACGATAGTCATTTCCGCTACCTTCTGTCCACTCATTGTTATAGTGGAACATACGTACTGTACGACCATTATCCGTAGCCATCAAAGTTCTAGGCATTTTATAAGTCAACGAATCTGTAGGATCTTCTGTATTTCTCAACATACCGTCCATCGTATAGCTTCCGGAGAATTCATTCACCAAATTCAAACGTACCAAAGCAACCGTATCTTCTTCTGTCACGGTATAAGCTGAAGTATCAGACAAACGGAACGAAAGCATATACAGCGAATCACAATGTAATGTAGCAGGCTTCACATAAATAGGAAAAAGTTCATAAACATTTCCAGCCTTAACAGTAACCTGATTCGAAGGATATTCGTAAATATCGGGAGAAAGATTTCTGTAATGTCTTGCTTCAGCAGACAGTTCCCGCGAATTATAGCGATCAATTTCATCAGGACACTCTTCAAGCGTAGCTGTCACATCTTGAGGCAATGACAATGAACCACTGACGGCAATAGACAGACGGACAGTATCCTGATCGTAACCGATGTTCAACTCTTTATCGATAATCTTATTGGCACTACCCACAATGTAAACAATCGGTGGATACTGCTCGTGTTCCATAGGAGACTCCTGGTCGCAACCTGTAAAAAACAGGAGGGACAATATTAATGGAAATAATATACTCTTTCTCATAATCGATCTGTTTTTTATAAAAAATCTTCTTTCATTTGATCTACTTTTAGAGCCATAATATTAATAGCCCGGATTTTGAACCAACTTAGCATTGCGATCCAAGATATTTTGATCAATTGGATAGAAATACATTTTATTGTTAAATACGCGCTTCATACAAGTCTCTGTATTCCAAACCCTAATAGTATAAAACTTTTCACGCTCACTAACCTTGGCTGTAACATCTTGCCCCATAATTGGCTTATTATACGCATTAGGAGCATCTTTCCAACGACGCAGGTCATAATAACGCTGATTCTCAAAAGCAAATTCTACACGACGCTCCAGTTTAATCAGATCTTTCATCGTTGCATAATCGGAAGCCTCAGCCTCGGTTATACCCGGAAGCCCGGCACGATAGCGAATCTGGTTGAAATAGAACACCATATCTGCAACATTTCTGCTAACAGTTATGCCAGTAGCTTCGTCCGTATAAGACCCATCCATTTCGTTCATAGCTTCCACGTAACTTAAAAGCACCTCTGCATAACGAACAATCGGATAAGTTTTAGCTTTCACCTGACCTTGCCAGTTCATAATATCTTCTTGATTAACATATTTACGCGACGTATATCCCGTACGGTTGTAGTCAACCTTGATAGTACCGGTAGGCATGGAGTTACCGTCAGAGAAATAATTGGCCACAAAATTCTTCTTAGCTTCTGTACCTGTATATGATGTACATGGCCATACACAATAATTAAACCCAATGGAGGCATAATAACGAGGTTCACGATTATCGTCACGATGAGCACGGTCAGGACTCAACACATAATTCTCAGAGAAAGTCTTTCCTGTACCAACCGCTCTCCAGGATTTTTCTTCTTCCGTTGCCTCACTGTAAGGACGTCCGTCGGCCATACGATAGCAATCTATCAAATCCTGTGTTACACTAAATCCATTGATGCCCCCTAGAGGATTAGGATAGAAAGTCCAATCATCGCTTGTGGAACGGTTACAATAATAAATCAATTCCTTATTATGAATAGCTTGAATAGAACCATCAAAAATAGATTTATAACTTCTATACGGGTCAATGTCACCGGCACCATAAGGAAACGCCTCCTTAGAAACCGTCTCCGGCAATTCTGGTGTACCTGCAATTCGGTCTGTTGTCTCTATTTTTTCAACAGTATTTAGAGCATATTTATTCAAATCAATGATTCTTTTAAATACTACCGCCGCTTTTCCCCAACGGGTTTTATCTTCGGTTTGCGAAATAAACGGCGTACCGTCCGAACGGCGCCAATCAGCATAATATGTATTGCCATTGAACAATGGACTGGCCCAATAAAGACGCATACGCCCCATGATAGCTAAAGCAGCACCTTGCGTCGGGAGGAACTGGAAAGCCTCTTCACGCTCAAGAGGCAAATAAGCAACGGCTTGCTCCAAATTTTTACAAACATATTCTACACAATCGTCGTACGAAGAACGTTCGTAAGAAACACTCTCAGCCGAAGCATCCGTATCGAAAGCATAGTCTGGAAGGATAGGCACAGGACCATAAAGACGCATCAGGCTATAATAAAAATAAGCACGCATAAAATAAGCACGCCCCATATAGTCACGGCGCTCCATATCTGTCAGCTCCTGACATTCAGGAATACGAGCCAACAGAATGTTGGTTTTCCGAATACCACGATAGTAGTCTTCCCAAGGATTAAAACGGTGAGTATCACGGGGAACAACCTGATCTATCATAAAATACATGGCACTGTGATTCCAGTCCACCCAAGGAACAAAAGCATCGTCAGTAACAAGACCACTTGGAGAATAAGCATGAGTTACCAATATAGACTCATCCGGTAAATAGGAAGCTGCCCCATTAATATACTGTAGCAAACGTTCTTTAGATACAAATACCGAATCAATAGTAATTTGATCGTATACATATTTATCGATGTCCAAAAAATTCTCACACGAACTAAAAGTAGCAATTCCTGCCAATGCGGTCAGTCCACAAAAGAAACCGCAAGTCTTTGATATTAATTTATTTTTCATAATTAATTTCTTTTAGAAGTTCAGATTACACTGTAAAGTAATGACACGCTGAATAGGGTATTTTGCTCCGTTCCTACTAGCCTGTGTCGGGTCAAAAATCTTATCACCCTTATCCCACAACCAAAGATTCTCACCGATTAAGCTGAATGTAGCATTCTGAATGCCAACCTTCTTAAACAGTTTGTTCTGCGTACTATAAGCTAACGTTACGTTTTTCAATCGTAAATAACTACCGTCACGTAACCAGAAAGTAGATGCCCGATTGTTATTGCTATTGTTACCATAAGTCAGACGAGGGAATTTAGCGTTGGGGTTTTCAGTAGAAGGATCACCCGAAATTTCTGCAGAAATCCAACGATTATTGGGATCAGCCACCATAGTAAGAATATTACCTGTATCTTCGTTAGCAAACGGATAATATCCAGAACCACCCACAAAATACTTCATACGTGCTGTCCCCTCGAACAAGACACTAAGATTCCAATTCTTATAATTGAATTCAGTACCCAAACCATACTGGATCTGTGGGGTATTAGAATATTCCAACGGAACAACATCACCGTCATCTACTACACCGTCACCATTGACATCCTTATACTTGATATCACCAGGAAGAACCACACTACCCAAATTCTGCTGAGGACTGTTTTCAATATCCGCCTCATCCTTAAAAAGTCCCAAGGCTATCAATCCACGATTGATTCCACTCTGATAGCCGACTGCCGACTGATAAGGATAACGCTTTATGGATTCTTCGTATTCCAGAATTTCATTTTTGGATTGGGTGAAGTTAGCACGGACTGTGATGTAAGTGTCTGGAGTAAATGTATGCGTATAGGCTACATGACCGTCAATACCCCAGCTTTTCATTTTACCCACATTGGCCCAAGGCAAAGTAACAAGACCCATCTCACCTGGTGTACTGGCACGCTGCTGATAAATACCGGAACGGACATCCTTGAAGAAATCCACCGTCATATCGAAACGATCACCAAATAGTTTCATATCTATACCAAAATTAGTTTTTGCGGCTTTTTCCCAACGCAAGTTATTCGAACCAACTTGAGTTTCGGTAAGTCCACTACCTGAATTCCATATACCAGAGTTACCATTACCAATTATCGTCAGATACGGAAAACGTACACTGTCGTCCCAAGTCAGTTTATCGTTACCTACCTCACCGTAAGAAGCACGGAACTTCAAATAGCTGAGGAAAGGCAGCGCATCCTTCATAAATTGATACTGAGTAGGAATCCAACCACCGGAAATAGCGGGGAAGAGACCAAATTTCTTTCCGTTCTCAAAGGCTTCAGAACCTGTATAACCTAAGTTAGCTTCTATCAAATAGGTATCTTTCCAAGAATAAGTCAAACGGCTGGACAAACCTACATAACGTTTAGGAATAGCTGTCAACGGAGTCTTGTTCTTAGAGTTAACATAATCTTGCAAATAAAAATGAATCAAACCCGTTACACGATGCGTTTTGTTAAACAACCGTTCATAATTGGCACGTGCCTCAAAATAGTATTTGCGATCTACTTCTTCCCAACCGGAGTATCCCTGAGGAACGGCATCAGTCACTTTCGTCAAATTCAAGCTACCGTCACGATTGCGTTCTGTAGCATAATACAATTCAGGTGTTTTGCTACGACTGGCCCACATCTTTCCATTCGAATTGAAGTTAAAAAGAACAGTGGCACTCAAACCTTTAGTCAGCATACTCAAATCCTGACGTAAAGACAAAATAAGATTACTGGTATTACCAAAATAGTTACGATAACCAGTATGATTCAGCAAAATATAAGGACTCATTTCCGAATTGTTCGTTCCGTAAGTCGGGAATTGACCAGTAGAATAAAGAATAGGTACGGTTACAGGAGTCAGATTAGCTTGTGCTTCCCACAAAGCGTCAGAATTGTCTCCATAACCCGGTGAATTCTGATTGACCAATATCGTTTCAAGATTTAAATTCAGAATGGTTGATTTTGTCATGTTCACTTCGATGTTAGCACGGAAGTTGTATTGCTTATAATTGACGTTTGTATCGTACTTGTTAATGCCTTTGTCTTGTTTGAAAATAGCTTCCTTATTTTGGAAACCCATACTCATATAGTAACGGGCCACTTCACCACCTCCCGATGCACTCAGGTGATATTGCTGGTTCCAAGTATAGTCCTTCAAAATGACATCACGCCAATTCACATCCGGATGCAAGTCAGGATCCATACCGTTCTTGAACAAGGCCATATCTACATCGCTGAAAATAGGGTTCATACCTCTGGACAAGGCAGCTTCGTTAGCCAAAGTAGCATATTCATAAGCACCCACATATTCTGGCATACGAGGCGAATAGGAAAGACCAACGTTGGCTTTCACGTTAACCTTCAGTTTACCGGCCACACCTTTCTTGGTAGTAACCAATACAACACCATTCGCACCACGGGTACCATATACTGCAGTGGCCGAAGCATCTTTCAAAATAGAGAAACTTTCAATATCTTCAGGATCAACCAGATTTAGATCACCTTCCACACCGTCAATCAACACCAAAGCACCGGAACTGGCACCAAATGTACTGATACCACGAATCCAGAATTCTGAAAAGTCCTTACCCGGCTCACCAGAACGAGTAACAGCAATGATACCAGGAACACGGGCACCCAACATGTTGGACACAGAAGTCGCCGGAACATTCAAGTCCTTTACTTCTACATTTGTCACCGCACCCACCACTGAGATTTTACGCTGAGTGGCATGACCTACGACTACGACTTCATCCAAATCGCTGATATCCTCTTCCAACACGATACGCATACGTTCGTCTGTCTTTGTGACCTTGACCGTAGCGTCCTTATAACCTATATAAGAAATAACCAAAGTTTGTCCTTTTGAAAGACCGTTCATTTTAAAGCGTCCATCTGTATCGGTAATCACACCTTTACCTGGATCCTCTTTCACTGTAACGGTAGCACCAATGACACTTTCACCGTCTTGTGTCATTACCAAACCGGCAGCAGTCAACCCCGATTGAGCAAACATTGCATTAACCGAAATAATAAATACGGTTAATATGGATATAAAATATTTCATCATATTATTGATTCATTTGTGTTATACAAGGTTGTTTTATAAATTAAACATCACTCAATAGACAGTTTTCTGACTGTACGGTCCCAACCACCGGCAATGTAAATATTATCTTCGAAATCTGTTGCTATATCCTGAGGCGAGTCAAAACGTGCTTCGAGTGGGTCTGTAGAAGAATTCACTTGTCCACCTTGACCAGGCATTCCGGCTACCAGTTCTACCATGTCCCCTTCGATTTTACTCATGAAATTACCATCTCGACAGAGTACATAAAGGATACCATCTGAAGTAGGCGCAATCGCATAAGGAGCTATGAATTGGGCATCATTTAAACGATGTCCTGTAGCGCTACCCGCACCGTTGAAACCAGCATATTTTTCCCGACGCCAAACACCATTATCATTATAAAGTTTATAAATTCCTGCTGCTTCAGGTACACAAATAAAGAAACATTTATGATATTTGCTATAAGCCAAGCTGTTACGATCGCCCAAAGATACTGTAGGATAATCACCTTCAACAGGAAGTACTTCGTATGTCAAATTTTTCAAATCTACACAGCAAAAATTCAATCTAGAATCCAACAAATACAAATGATTATCATCTCCATCCATAAAACGTCCTGACCATATCTGTCCAGGCATATCAGATACAGGAATAATAATATCGGTTGATTTAGGTGCCCAGTTTTCCGAACGTGAATAAGAATAAATGGTACGATCCTCAGCCCAATGCGAAAGTAAATAGAATTTCTCACGGGTATTGTCTACTGCTGGAGTTCCGAACGATTTGGTCTGGTCTAAAGTTACCACTTTATTGTCATCCAATGAAATCAGTCTGACACGGTTATTCCACCAAGATTCCACCACAATAATGTTGTCGCCATTCATTCCCTTTACTGTAGCAATATTACTCGGTTCTTTAAAACGAGCTGTATTCAAATCACCATCTACGTAATCATCACCCGCACCAAATAAGCCTGCTATTGTTTTAACAGATTTAGTCTGTTGGTATTTAAAGACCAAATCTGTAGTGATACTATCTCCATCACATACCACAGAAATAGTATGTTTACCAGCTTTTTGCTTAGGAACAACACCTAAAATCGTTTTTCCATCAGTAGAAACAAGGACAGCTTTTTTGTCATCGAAATAAACTCGCATGTCTGCAAGATTTCCTCCAAAATTACCTTCTACAATAAAGGGTTCATCAATACCACCATAAGTAGGCTTAATACAATCTACAGTATTTGGCATACTGGGATCGTATCTATTCACTAAAGTCGGATGTTTCTGAATTGTTTCACTTCCATCACAGGCTGTAAGGAATAAGAACAATAATAAATAATAGCTTTTCTTCATAATTCGTTTTTTTAGTATTAACATTTAAGTTGTTTATTCCACGAACATTGTCAATTTCCATGTCTGACTCATTCCTCTTCAACCATCATCTGCATAATTTGCGAACCCTATTTTCTTGTTCATACTCTAAGATAGTTTTTAAATGGTTAACATTATTATGATTTCTTGAATGCAAAATTAAATAATGTTATACCAAATGAATAGGGGTAAAAATACTTTCGATAGGGGTAAAAGTACTTTTTAAGGGTAAAAAGGACACTTCTAACCTATTTACTCCTGATTTCATAAGAAAATTAATACTTCATATAAGAGATAAACAGTATTAGCACAAACCCAATAGTATCAACACAAATTATGCAAAAGAGAAGAATGAAAAGAATATAAAAGGATTAGCGTCCAATTAAAATCAGGATAAATAAAGCACCACTTTCTAAAAGAAAGATGGATATTAAATTCTTTGATATCGTTGAAACTAGTCTCTCCAAACTACTTCTTTTAAGATTATTCTATATGCTCTAAATTTAAATATATCAATAGTACAGATTTGGCTTCGAATTACAGCCCAATTGTTTTAATTTTGAGTCGTTACTAAAAGCAACTTGACCTGCTTAAGAGCATTATATAACTCAGCAATTTCTATAAATATTCAATGTATTCTATAAAGAAAGAATGCAAAAGACTATATTTCATATATCAAAGAACTATTTATTCACCTCAACCGAACAATAATAAAACCTTTTATTATATCCTATATTTGAAGTCATTCAACCAACACCTTCTTTATTATATTTAAAGAAATCAACATCAACATAACCTCCAGATATTTTAGTTGCATAATTATATATAGCAAATCTTATTCCCATAAAATGATTAGTATAATATACCATTTGAAATTCATTTCCCAACTGTATCCACTTTTCATTATCCAAACTATAATAAAATTTTGCTCTATCAATACCTATATTGAAATCACAGTCCACTCGAAGATATACAATGTTTTGCTTCAATTCTATTTTTTCTTTTTCTATATTACGATCCGTCATTAAAAGATACTTTTTCTTTCCTTCTTTTACAATCGAAATTAGTCCAGGTTCTCCATTAAATGCCCCAAGTCCTGCTACGTCTCCATCTTTCATATTTGATAAATCCATTGAAACTATTGCATTACATTTGGGGCCTTCAGTACGCTGAGTAAGAGTATTTCTTGCTTCGAATATACTGCGCACTATTTTACCTGTTTTTAACCTCATATATCCTGGACGCTCACTCAACGACCAAAGATTATTATCAGGATTATGATTCCACTGCCAATTTAATGCCAATTTTGGAGATTCAAAATTATCGCTAATTACCAATGCCGTTTCAGAATATCCCTTAATGGGTTTTTCCATTACTTTATGAACCTTTCCATTGTAATCACCCAACATTGGCCATTCATCCTCCCAACGACATTCCATTAGTACAGGTGTACGCCCTACAGCTCCGAAATCCTGAAACAAAAGAGCATACCAATCACCTTTCTGTGTATCTATAACACAGCCTTGAGCAATACCCTTCCGAGGATTGTCCATAGTATCCGATAAGACAATTTTATGTTCGTATGGCCCTTCTATCCGATCTGAACGTAAACAAATTTGAGTTCGAATTCCATCTTTTGGCCACCAAATCAAAAGTATATAATATTTTCCGTTTATCTTATATATATGACTACCTTCTAATAATCCTTTACACCCTTGTTGTTCGCCATTAAAAGCAGTAATATCCAAACCACCTTCTTTTACTCCAGAAAGATCACTTTTCAACTCTGTAATCCTAATTCTACCGGCACCATGAGCAAGATATACCTTACCGTCATCATCAAATAATAATGAAGCATCATGAAATTGATTCATAACAGCCAGTTTCTTCCATTTTCCGGTTGGATCTGTTGTCGTATATACATATGATTTAGAAGGTTTATTTGTAGCAAAAAAAACATAAAATCGCCCATTATGATAACGAATAGAAGAAGCCCACTGACCTGCCGAATATACATCACCACCCTCAAGGTCGTAAAATGGACTATCCTTAATCTCATCATAAAGATAACTTATAATCTCCCAATTAACCAAATCTTTAGATCTCATAATAGGAGCTCCTGGCATCATATGCATAGTAGTACTAACCATATAATAAGTGTCACCTACACGAATAGCATCTACATCAGGCACATCAGAAAAGATGACAGGATTAGTAAACATATCTTTTCCGACATTGATTTGTGCAGACAAATGCACATTTATCAGAAAAAAAAGAATCGATATCAAATAACTAAATCGTAACATAACTCTTTGCTTATTTAGATTTATATTTTTTCATTGTTTTCATGCGAAAATTTCCAATAATCGAAATTGAAAAGCGCATCATCTGTATCACCTCTAAAAATGAGAAATAAATCGTGTCTGCCTATTACTTGCTGAACTTTGGTACTTATTACTTTCCATTTGTTCCACCCTCCAGTAGAACATAAGGACAACGTACCCAACACAAGCCCATCCTTGCGGTCCAAACGTAATTCTATACAAGCCTTTGCTATATTGGAAGCAACAGCAGCTTCAAATATTACAGGTGCATTATTTCCAAAATCGAGATTTCTAATTTTAATATAATCACCATCATGAATATCTGTTACATATACTCCAACTTGGGAATTCTCATTTGTTTTTAACCCTTCCGACCATGCTATGGTTTCAGCCTCCACACGTTGATACGGATTGAGAGTGCTTACAGCATCTACGCCTTCTTTCGTCATATTGATTGTAGGAATAGTTCCATCAGTATTATAATAAAACTGTTCTACACATGTTGAACGCGTAAAGCCTCCGCCACCAGGCAAATCGCCATTATGATAAAAAAAGTAATTATTTCCCATAAATTCTATAATTCCTGGATGAATAGTAAAACTATTACCTTGTACAGGCATAATTATCCCACGATAAGTCCAAGGGCCTGTAGGAGAATAACTCGTAGAATAAGAGATATTTTCAGGAACTCCACCAGCTGCATAAACCATATAATAGAATGCACCGTGCTTGTACATCCAGGGACCTTCTTCATAAGAAGTAAATCGACTAGGATGATCAGCTCCAAAACCCTCTTTGGTCAACTTAACTTTTACAAGATCTCCTTCATAAGAAATCATATCTTCGTTCAGCTTTACATACCAAAGATCAGGATTTCCCCAATACAAATAAGCTTGCCCATCATCGTCAATAAAAACATTTGGATCTATTTCTCCAATAGTTTTCCCAATTAAGGGTCTGTTTAGAGCATCGACAAAGGGTCCCGTAGGAGTATCTGATACAGCCACACCTATTGAGTGCATATTTGTTTCTTTACTCACCAAAGGTACATACCAATAAAATTTCCCATTACGATAGATGCAATGTCCTGCCCAAGCATCACCTTTTGCCCAACTAAAAGTCTTATAAGAAAGAGGCGAACCATGATCAGTCCAGTTCACCATATCTGTAGAAGAATAAACTCGCCAGTCATTCATTTCAAATCGACTAGTAGCTCTATCTTCATCATGTCCTGTATATACATATACTTGGTTATCATATACAATTGGTGCTGGATCCGGAGTATAACAAGTCTGTACTATAGGATTCTGAGCAATACCTATTTGACCACCAATAATGGCATAAATAACAAGAATCAATTTTTTATAAGTCATAATATTGATTTATTTTTGAAGCCATAAAAATCAGTTACAATCTTGACTTTTGGAGAATACGTAAATAACTCTGGATAGAAGTAGTAAAAAATTTATCAATTTTTACTACTTCTCGATTTTTAAGAGTTTATTGCTTAAGCCAAATGATTTTATCGAATAAATACCCATTGATCAAATTTATAATCTCCATTTATAGATATAAAATAAAGATTTTGCACTCCTTCTATTTTAGTATTTATTTTTGTAACCACATCTTCCCAATCATGATTATTAAACTTTACTACAGCTATCGGATCAGCATTAGGATTGCCGAGACAAATTTTAAATGTTCCGACGCCTTTTAATCGTGTTTTTATTTCTTTAGGTTGCATATTAAAATTAACCCCTTTCACAACAGTTGATTGACCTGCATCATCAATGCACAGTACTGTATTTCCCAATATCTCTGTCTCTTCAAATTTTACACCTTTTGTTCCAGCAACAGTTTCCGCTTGTTGCACTTCATAAGGATTCAATGTTCGTATTTGTTTTGGACCCTTCATTGTCATATTTCCCATTTTATACTTCACATTCTGCTCATCAACATCCAAATAATCAACACATACACTTCGAAAACCACCTTTCATTCCACGATAATCTTTCAATGTCATATTATGATAAAAAATATACCATTGCCCCTCATACTTTAACAACGTAGTATGATTATTGCAGTATGAATAACCATATTCACCCGGATTTTTCAGGTAATTATTTTGATATATCCAACTCTTGGGATTGAGAGGGGTTTTACTGGTCATATAACTCATACAACAAGTTGTAGGTTTACCATCAGTATTATTATAAGGCCATTCTTCTCGATCTTTCCAGTTAGTATTATAAGTATATACCCAAGTCCCATTAATATAATTTAACTCGTTAGCTTCAAAATGATAGGGTGCAGGAAGTTCAGCGATACTATCAATATGCAACATATCTTCGCTTAATTTAGCAATACGAGCATTACCTGGCATAAAATCTGTACCTGATTTATTTTTATCTCCACCTCCAAAACTAACCCAAGCAACACCATGCTCATCAATTACGGCTCCCGGATCAAAAGGACATGCACAATCACCTAGTCCCGGTGTATCAAAATCGAAAAAAGTTCGTCCAATAGGGTCTTTCCAAGGGCCTACTGGCGAAGTAGATGTCATCAAACCAGTACTTCCTCCATTTGCAAAAAACATATAAAAATGAGTCTTTCCATCATTTTCTTTGCGAGAAACAATTGACGGAGCCCAAGATACTCCAGCCCAAGGTTTACAAATTTCTGTAGTTTTTATCAAACCGTGATAAGTCCAGTTTACCATATCATTAGTAGAAGCCATCACCAAAGTACGGATATAAGCATAATTATTCTCATTATCTCTACCTACAGAATCCATTTGTTGTGTGTCATTAGTACCATATACATAAACTCGTCCATTATAAACAATAGCAGTAGGATCTGCCATAAATTTAAAATCAAGAATAGGATTACCACTATCTTTCGATGGGTCATCTGTTAATTTAGGCGTACTTTCGTATTGGGGTCTTTCACGTTCAATGTTATCACTCGTTCCTATTGCTGAAATATCAGCCGTACATGCTACTAAAGCATAAAACAATAGCGTACTTAAATAAACTCTCATGGTTTAATTAGAATTAAGTAAATATTTCTTTTATCAAAGGGTATAAACTCTTTGTTCCCAATGCATTGATAGCACAAATAAATGAAAAAAGAATAGATATGGAGGAGATATTATGTTGACTAAAAGGTACTCTTATGTGTTTAAAGACATTTTAACCCCTTCAAAAACTCAGAAGGAGACATTCCAAACTCATTTTTAAAATTCTGAGTAAACCTTTTTGGAGAATTAAATCCTACCGCATAAGCTATTTCTGCAATCTGCATTTGGCTTTTCTCCAGTAGTTGACGTCCTCTTTTCAAACGTATAATACGAATAAACTCAGCAGGCCCTTTCCCAGTAATGAACATTAATTTTTTATATAAATGACTTCGACTGAGTCCCAATGATTCGCTAAGTGATTCTACCGTAAAATTTGGATCAGCTATATTTTCTTCTACAATTTTAATCGCTTTTTCTATTAACTGCTCGTCTAATGTTGTAATCGTTATCTCACTAGGCGAAATATCCATTTTTTCTTTAAACTCATAATGACAACGTTTTGTCCATTCTATAAACCTTTTAATACGCAATTTCAATATATCTAGATTGAACGGCTTGGTAATGTAATCATCAGCCCCCAGTTCTAATCCTTCTAACTGGTTCTCGTCTGCCGTACGTGCAGTAAGCAAGATAATAGGAATATGTGACAAATGAACATCTGTCTTAATCTCTCTACAAAGTTCTATTCCATTCATAACGGGCATCATCACGTCACTGACAATAATATCAACATCACAACATCGCGCAATATTCAACGCTTCTAATCCATTCTTTGCTACTTTTACAATGTATTCATTAGCCAAACTATCCGCCAAAAACTCACAAAAGTCATTATTATCATCAACTAGTAATAATATCGGTTTAGAATCAGCACAATTTTCCCGATAATCGTTGTACTCTTTGCTCAGTATATGATTCATTTCTTCACCATTCAGCATTGTCACAGGCAAACAAACAGTAAAAATACTTCCACAAGGTTTATTATCTTGAACCGAAATTTCTCCACCATGTAGAAGCACATATTCACTTGCTATATTAAGCCCGATTCCGTTACCAGAGTTATCATCATGCGTCTGATAAAATCGCTCAAAAATATGCTTTTTATCTTTATCTGGGATACCTAATCCGGTATCAGCAACTTTTATGCATAGCATATTCTTTTCTAAATAGACTCCAACAGTTACATTTCCTCCATCCGGAGTATATTTAAAAGCGTTGGACAAAAGATTATTAAGAATCTTTCGTACTTTGTCTGAATCAAAACTCATTGGAAAAGTTTTTATTCCGCAAGAAAAAGAAAAACGCATGTTACGACCAGCTGCGTAATCATAGAAAGGAGTACAAGTTTCCTTAACAAAATGAATTATATCACCTTGTTTACAATGAAGTGTTTCTGCTCCAACATCTAACTTACGAAAATCAAGCAAAGTATTTATTAACTCTAACAAATGTTGCGCATTCATCTGAATTACAGATAATTTTTTGCGAATACCACTATCTGAAACCTCATTCAGCATTATCTGTAACGGAGTTAATATAAGCGTCAAGGGAGTTCGTAAGTCATGACTTATATTAGTAAAGAAATTCAATTTCATCTCAGAAAGATAGATTTTCTGCTGATGTTCAAACTCTATTTTTTGTTGCTCAAGTTTCTCTCGATGACGTTTTTTTATCCAAAAGACAAAATATACCACTATGCCTAATGCTATAAAAGCAAATAACAAATATGCCCATACTGTTTGGTAAAAAGGAGGAATAATGCTTATATATAATACTGTTTCGTTTCCCCACTCTCCCTCACCATTACGTGCTTTAACAAAAAATTCATATTTTCCTGGAGGCAAATAGGAAAAATTAGCTTTGTTTTCCCGAGTATAAATCCATTGGTCATTGAAACCTTGCAATTTATATGCATACAAAACATTGTCAACATCCAACAAATCTCCTGTCATATATTCCAATGAAATAAATTTATCTTCATGACTAAGCAATAACGAGGAGGTCTGTTCTATAGGTCTGTCAAGTATCTTCCGATCGTTATATAATGTATCAGCATGAATTACAGTATTTCCTATGCTCAATTCAGTAAATACTATTTTAGGCAACAATTGCATTTTTTCCGAAACTTTATTAGGATTCACTAAAACATAACCATCTATTCCCCCCAACACTATATTACCATTTTTCAATTTATAAATAGAATTTCCATTAAAATTGCCATTCATAAGTCCGTCTTTAATAGAATAATTCTTTGGTAGAATATTTAGTTTGCCCCTCTCCCTTTTTGTAATAGACAAAACAGAAACTCCATTACTTGTAGTCACCCATATTTTTTCATCATTATCTTCAGTAATTGCTTGTATGACATTATTACATAATCCTGTTTCTTCATCCATATAATATAATGAATCTGTGTTCAAATCCCAAATTGTTAACCCATTTGTATGAGCAAGAAATAATTGATTGTTTTTACTTTTATATGTATTTGATATATATGGTGATTTAAAAATCTGAGTACCCTTTTTATTACCTAAATATAAAAATTGCTTACCTGTAACAATATCTATAGTATACAATCCATATGGAGTACCAACATAGAGTTTGTCTCCACCATCGTAATGTGTACTAATGGAATGAATATACTCTCCATCAACATTCAATATAGAAGAAATAGTTCCATTATCAGGATCTAAACACTGTAACGCCTCAATTGATGAAATCCAAATTTTGCCATAACGATCTTCCAGTAATCCCCATATAACATTACTTGCTAATTCGTTGTTTTGAGGAATAAATTTATGCAACTTCCCGTTTTCAAAACAAAACAATCCATTCATATAAGAACTGATCCAAATTCGTCCTTTTTGATCTTCCAATAAAGCAATAATAGAACTATTGAAAATTGGGAATTTACGTAAAGTTCCATTTTTTCCTTCTATATATAATCCATTACCATCTGTCCCCAACCAAATATTCCCGTTCCTATCTTCCATCACAGATGTAATATCACTACAATTTGGATATTTTACAGTAATAAATTTGCGAAAGCTATCGTGACAATAAGACAATCCTACTTTGTTATGTCCGATCCAAATAGTTTCATTTTTATCTTGATATAAACAGGCAACATGATTTGAAGCAATTGAAGTATTATCATTAGTTGTAAATAATATATTCTTCAGAGTTTCACTGGCTCTTTCATAAATAAAAATACCTTTATGATCTGTACCAATCCAAATACATCCTTTACCATCATCCAAAACATCACGAACACCATGACTTTTCGTTTCAATTTCAGAATGAAGTGTAATTAACCGCCACTGATGCAACTCACTTTTTTTATAATAAATCAGATCTGTTTGATGAGAAAATATCCATAAACCTTGTTGTTTATCAGCATAAATCTTAGCATACGCTTCGTTACCAATACAAGGAGATTCAATATTAGCCAATACTTCACTTTCTTTACATAGTCGCCATAACTCTCCTGAATCTAATATTAAGAATAAAAAACTATCGTTATCACTTATATCTACACAAGATTCTATTATTGAAGGATTGATCAAAATTGTTTTTCCTTCTTTATTATGTGTATCATAAAAATAAATTCGATCAAAACTTAATACCCATAAATTACGATTATTATCTACATAAATACGATAGTCATCTTTTACTTGTACACCATAATCTTCCAGTAATTTTATGGTATCTATAATAAATTTGTCTTTCTCTCGACAATAAACAACATAACCAAATCCATTACTAATCCAAATATTTCCTAAACCATCCTCTTGCAACGAACTAATATCATTAAAATTCTCATTATTAAAAGATAAAGAGTATTTTTTAAATTCATAACCATCATAACGATTCAGCCCAGACATAGTACCTACCCATAAGAAACCGTAACTATCTTCTAATAAAGCCTTTACATTATTGTTAGAAAGTCCATTATCTATATTTAAATGACGAAACACATAAGAGCTTTGCCCAAATGCAGACAAGGAAATAATCAAGAAAAAGATATATAAATATACAAATTTATGATTCATATGAACTTTTAATAGGTTTACTTTAATCTTATATTAACTTGGTTAACATTACTTCTAAAAAAAATAAGATTACATTTACCAAACCTTCTTTTCAAAGGATGAGGATGAAATTGAATTAATAGAAACAACTATAAAACTTCATTGATTTAGTTTGTACCTAATACCCAAAATCCAGACAGTTGTTTAATTCTACAATAATACATTATTTTTTTCATATAGACCGCATTTCCATATATTTTTCTTTTCCAAATTGCTGTGGTGAAACCAAGCGTTTTAGAGGTAAAGTTTCACCGTAAGCAAATGAGCGTGAGCAAGTTGAGGTGAAAGATGGATACACGGAATAAGCGAATGAAACGCAGATTTTTAATTTTTAATTGAATCAGCGTGAAGCTTTATCTTTCACCATATCTTGCTGTATACCAGAATGAAAGTTTCCTGGTGAAAGCGTGAACCCAATTTTCCTCTTTCTACTTTTTATCCGTGTAAATCTGTCCTATCTGTGCTGTCCGCGTATCTATCTTTCACCCATTCTTCATTTCGAATGTTTCACTTTTCGTTCTCAAAGTGCCACTTGGTGGACGTAACTACCTACTTCAGCCTGGCAACATTGATGATGGGCTGGTAAGTTTTGTCCATACCCTCTACGAGCATTGCCTGAATACCCCGTCTGTAATGCAAGTACGGCTCGCGAGCCGTGCAAGCGTCCCACAAATGGAATGCAAGCGTGGCTCACGAGCTGTACAAGTGTCGAAGAAATGCCTCCCGGAATTACTTGGAAATCAGTACGTCGAATTCGGAATAACCCGCCACTTTATCGCCCTGCGTATTGTTCAAGGCACGGAGCTTGACGAAACGGGTCTTGACGGGAGCAAACTCTTTCATCTGCCACGAAGGATTGTTGCGGATGTTGGAGAACTCGCCTTCGCTGACCAACTTCCACTCACTGCCGTTGTCGGAAACATAGAACTCGTAGAAGGTGATGATGCCCGACGGGAAATAGTCACTCTGGTCGGGCAGGTATCTGAAGCCTTTGATTTCGAGGGATTCACCAAGGTCGATAACCAGGTCGGCAGGCATCATACCACGCTGGTGCCATCCGGGCCAGGCTTCACCATCGATCACACGGGCGGCGTTCGCATCGGCAGCTATCACTTTCCACTTCGTGCGCGACACGCCGAACTCTTCGCGGCTCACTGTACTCTGTTTGCCGGTAGCCATATCGACCGAAACGGCACTGACAGTAACAACGCCGTCGGCCATGAACGGGCCGGTGTAACGGAGCGACTGGGTAGTGGGGGCGGTGCCGTCGAGGGTATAGAATACTGCTGACTCGCCGTCGGCGGGACGGATGATAACTTCACCATTGGGATGGCGGACAATCTGCGGTTCGGTGAGTACCTGCGGTGCATTGTAGATGCCGATGTTCGAGATGAGCGGACATGCCTTGGCGTCGAGGATGGAGATGCGGACTTGCGTAGCCGTAACAGTGGGCAGGCGCAGGATGCGTTTGTAGCCGATGGTGGTCTCGCGAGCCAGTTCGCGCCACTGTCCGTCGACGTTGGCTTCGACCTTGAATGACTTGACGCGCTGTCCCAAACGGATATACTCTTGCAACAGAACGCGGTTCAGCGTAGTAGGTTTCTTAAACGTAAAGGTGATGTCGGACTGTGTAACGCCGTCGTCGGTGGCCCAGTAGGTGTCTTTCTTGCCGTCGATGGCTTTGGAAGCAGCATACTTTTTGCTGCCACCGCGCACGTTGCCGGCTTCAGCTTTGGCTTTGCGGGCCAGGTCGTCGGCAAAGGCTTCGTCGAGCGCCTTGCGCAGTTCGAGCACGGCACGCTCGTCGTTGGCATGAATGCGGCCTTCCTTATCAATAGGGAAATTGAGCAGCCATGTACCGTTGCGACCGATAGAGTTGTAGAAGATGTCGAGCAGTTGGGGCAGTTTCTTCACCTTGGCATCCTCGTACTTGTGGTAGAACCAGCCCGGACGGATGGAAACGTTCACTTCGGAAGGAATCCACTGCTTGCCGTCCTCGATACCTACGCGAAGCTGTTTGAAGTCGGGTTCGCCGGGAACAAACTGCTTGTAGTTGTAGAGACTCCAGTTGGTCTCGCCCACCGAACCGCCTTCGTTGCCACACCAGCGGATGTCGGGACCGCACTCGTTCCAGATGATGGCCTGCGGTTGCAGTTCGCGGATAAGGCTGATGGTATTGTCCCAATCGTAATAGGTGGAGCGATCGATGTTGCGGTTTTCGCGTGCACCGCCGTAATAGCCCCAACCACCGTTGGCACCGTCGAACCAGACTTCGAAAATATCACCATACTGAGTGAGAAGTTCCTTCAGCTGGTTGCGGAAATAGGTGATGTAGCTGGGTTGGCCGTAGTCGGCACGGTTGCGGTCCCACGGCGAAAGGTAGATACCGAACTTCAGCCCGTACTCCTTGCAGGCATCGGAAAGTTCGCGAACCAGGTCGCCTTTGCCGTCTTTCCACGGCGAGTTCTTGACAGAGTATTCGGTATATTTCGTCGGCCAGAGGCAGAAACCGTCGTGATGCTTGGCGGTGAGGATGATGCCTTTCATGCCGGCTTCCTTGCAGACACGTGCCCACTGGCGGCAGTCGAGATTGGTGGGATTGAACATCTGAGGTGTGTTGCCACCGTCGCCCCACTCCTGATCGGTGAAGGTGTTGATGGCAAAGTGGATGAAAGCATAGAACTCCATTTCGTGCCAACGCAACTGATTTTCGTTAGGCAGCGGACCGCACGGAGCAGGTGCGGTGGTCTGTGCCTGTGCTGCGGACAGAAATATCCACAGGGCAGAAAGTAAAAATAAGGTTTTCTTGATCATGGAACTTATGGTAATGGTTAATGATTAATGGTTAATGGTTAATGAGCTGCAGAAATTCTTCATTCCTCATTCTTCATTATCTCGGCTTTAACTCCTAAAAAAATGTATCATCTGAAGAGGTTGTGTCAAAACCAAGTGATGGTATCTGGCTCCCCTCCTTCGGGAAGGAGGAGAGTTTCAGATACTTCTGTTTTGACACACCCTCCAGATACTATATTAAGTTAAGGAACTGCTTTCCTTTTAGGCACGGATTACACAGATTTTCGCGGATGATTATTCTTCTTTCTCTGCGTTTTTCCGCGTAATCCGTGCCTAAAAATAACAAGATGTCAGTCACTTTTAGTTTTTATACACCCTTCTTGAGGCATTTACTCCGTCAGCTTACGGGTCCGGACATATACGCTGTAGGGCTCGTCGGTAACTTCGAACAAAGGCTTCAGGCGATACGTGGTGCCGCCGTCGTCGAGCGAAAAGACGAGATTCTGCGCATCGGTTACTTTCAGCCCCGAAACTACGTCGGACGCCGAACCTTTCAGCCAGATTTCATCGGGCGACTGGAATGCCAGCAGCATGGGGCCGTAGAAGACGGCAATCGTGCGGTCGTCGTCGGGCATAGGCTCGATGCGGAAACCGAAATCGAAACGGATTTCGATGCGGTCGCCGTCGCTCCACTTGCGCTGAAGGGTGAAAAAGGAACCGGGAGTACCCGTACCTGCTCGCTCACCATTGACGAAAATGGCTGTCTGCTTGCTCCAGGAAGGAATGAACAGGCGGAGAACCAACTTGGATGACTTCTTCATGGACAACGTGATGCCTGCCTTGTGGTCGCGAAGCAGGTCGCCAGTCTGGGTCAGACTGACACGACGGTCCTTCCAGTTGAGCAAGGTAGGAATATACTGATTGACCCAAAGCGTATCACCACTATGGAAGTAGATGTTGTTGTTCAGCAGCGAAAAGGCTTCGATGCTGGAACCGTTGCAGCACTTGAAGTCGGCCTGACTGTCGAGATACTTCTTCTGCCGCGGCGAACCCAAAGGAAGATGGTAAACACAGGCTCCGGTCTCATGGTTCTGAAGAGCCATCACGGCATTGTAGAAAGTATTCATGTAGGCATCGGCATACTTCGGGTTGCGGGTCCAGGTAAACAGGTGTGCCGTAAGCTTTTGGGTGTTGTGCGAAACACAGCTTTCGGCTATCTCGCGGGTGAGCGTATTGCCCAGATGCCCCGGCAGTCCCCAGTGTTCGGAAGTGAGCGAAGTGGGCGTAGTAGCATTGGGACGCGGACCACTGCTCGAACCGTTGACATAGGCATGGGCCGAGAGAAGCATCTCCCAGAAGTTGGACACCGCATCGTAGTACAGCGGATTACCGGTCCGGTCGTAACCTTCGACAAAGCCGTTCACCAGCACGAGGTGGGTATTGGCGTGCAAGCCGGAAAGAATGTCTTCGTTGGCAGCAAGGGGACGGAGGAACCAGTCGCGGTCGAAGATACGGGCAAGCTTCAGGTGCTTCTCGTCGTGCGAGATGGCATAAAGCTCGTAAAGGACTTCGTTCATGGCACCCGCCTCGTTCGAAGGATTGGCCTGAACAGTGTAGAGCATCTTGGAGATGGTGGCCTCGTCGAGCCGGCTCATGCGACGGTCTACATAATCGGCCATCCCGAGCAAGATGTCGTAAGCCTGTCGGTTGCCGGTGTTGCGATAGACATCGAGCAGACCTTGCATGATTTTATGATAAGTATAATAAGGTGCCCATACGCCACCAAAAACTTTTTCGAGCACATCGAAGTCGGTGGCAGGAAAAGCGGACAGGTAACCATCACCTAACGCCGACTGGCACTTGGCAAGTTCGGCAACCATGTAGTCGAGGCGGTCGTGCAGGAACGAATCGCCATACTTCCGTACCACCGAAGAGGCCGCCGACAGATAGTGACCTACAAAATGTCCGCGCAACCCGATGTACGGTGCTTCCCACCCGCCAAGCGGTTCGGCCGACGAAGAAAGCCCGGCATTGACTCTGAAATTGTGGAGCAGACGGTCGGCATCGAGCGACTTTATCCAAGCGATGTTCAACGATTCGCGCTGCTGCACCCAGGAGGGTTGCAACACAACATCTTCAACCGGAAACGAAAGGGCACGGGACTTATCGTCCCCTATGCCCTTTGCGCTAAGACTACCGGCCATCAGGGCCGATAACAGCAATAACAGAATTTTATTACTTGACTTCATTTTTAAAAGCGGACTTGACTGTTGCGTTTATCAGAATTACTTCCGGGCAGGCTTTACACTGATACCTTCGGTAGTCAGCTTAATGGGCTGAATAGTGCCGTCGGGATTGAAGTAGAGATATTCTACGCACACATGACGGCGACAGTCGCCACCCGGAGTGCCGTCCAGCGGATAAGAACCGTCGTGGTAGAAGAAATACCACTGTCCCTTGAACTCGACAACAGAAGGATGAATGGTAAAACCGTGATTGGCCGGGCCGGTAATGTAGCCACGGAACGTCCACGGACCTTCGATGTTCTCGGCAGTAGCATAACAGATCTGCTCGGGCTGTACACCGGGAGCATCGGCAGCATATACATTATAATATAGGTTAGCACGCTTGAACAACCAAGGACCTTCGGCAAAGTTACGGAAAGGAACCTTCTTGACGGGACCGTCAAGTTCGATCATATTCTTCTTCAGTTTCACCATGTAGCAGTCGCCATTACCCCATGCCATCCAGGGAGTTCCGTCATCGTCGATCAAGACAGTCGGATCGATATCGGCATTGGGACGGTGCGAGTCAGGTGTCATGTCGTCAGTAATCAGCGGAGTACCATCCTTACGAGCCGGCTTGAAGGGGCCTGTAGGCGAATCGCTGACAGCTACGGAAATCATGTGCTGTCCATTGTCTTTCCGGTCCAGAGTAACATAATAGTAGTATTTGCCATCTTTCTCGACCACTTGTGCAGCCCATGCTCCGTAAGGACTTGCACCGGGGAAGTCGGCAGCACGCAATACGGGACCGTGTGCCGTCCAGTTCTTCATATCGGAAGAGGAATAGCAAAGCCATTCGGGCATGTTGAACCATCCACCTGCACCGGCTCTGTCGGCTCCGACGTAAGCATAGGCTTTATCGCCAATGATGGTGACTGCCGGATCGCCCGTAAACGAATCGCGGAACAAGGGATTCTGTCCAGGCTTAAACGGTTTTTCTTCTCCGCAGATGGAAACTTCGTCAATAGCTCCGTCGAGTACGGAAAGACTGTTGGGGAACCCACCCGGATAACCGCGTCCGATGACCCACATACCGGCATTGTGGCGTACAGCCAAGCCTTTATACTTAAGAGTGGAAACACTATACTTCTGTCCTCCGGAAAGACAGACACCAAACTCCAAGACAGTTTCATTCTTCTTCTCATTGTATCGGGCACGTGCATAAACATCGTACCACCGCCCGCCTTCTACATGACTGCCTGCGGCAAGACGTTGCGGCTGACCATCGACATCGGCCACCTGGACGAAAAAGCGTTGCTCCATCGGGTCGAAGCCAATGGATATATCGGCATAAATGGAACCTTTGGTACCTTCCTTGCACAGATAAACCTGCTCGGTACCCAGATGGTTGCACTTCAGACTGAAACTGATGTTCCATGCCTGCTGTATGTCGTAGAACGGTAACGAACGATTGAAAGGAACTACATACTCGCGTCCTTTCAACAAAAGAGAACGGGTATTGGGACGCCCTTCAATGGAGGTAACCGGCACATCGTCGGAAAAAAGATTCGGCGAAGGCATGTAATCGTTACACTGAATCAGATTACCGTTGCCGGTTTCGTCGTAAACGTAAGGCTGCGGCTCGGCCGGTTTTCCTTTATCCGACGTAAGCGGCTGCCCGACCACGGAAGGCGAAACAGAATCACCCGACAGATGCTGTACTTTCTCGAAACTCCAATATGCCAATTGTTTGGCTTTATCTGTGTCGCCGGCACTTGCTGTTGTAGCAAGTAAAAATAACAAAGGGACACCGTTTGCTAAAATAAATCTTCTTTTCATTAGTAATTCATTAATTATACAAATCTAAGATCAACAGATTTGCAAAGTTTTGATTAAAATGCTACATTTCCGCCCTGTTTGCTGACTTCTGTCAATCTCCAACAAGGCTTTATACAAAGAACGGCAATTATCATAGAAGATATATCAGCCAATACTTACTTTTAATAGCACAAAAACGACTTTTTTCAGGCCAATTACTCCCAATTCGACAAGAACTGAGGGGTTTTCAGCAAAAAAGCATATCACATTAGCAAGTTTTTAGTCTATTTTACCTAAATTTGCAACTTCTTTTCAAAATGACAACAAACATCAATAGGTAAACAAAGTTCTACAAATCAGAAAAATGAAAGCGTTCGAATTCAAGCCGAAACTCTACACGGCTCTTAAAAATTACTCTAAAGAAATGTTCATGGCCGACCTTATGGCCGGTATCATTGTAGGAATTGTGGCCTTGCCGCTGGCCATTGCTTTTGGTATTGCATCAGGCGTATCACCCGAAAAAGGTATTGTAACAGCCATCATTGCCGGATTCATCATCTCGTTACTGGGTGGAAGCAAGGTACAGATAGGCGGACCGACGGGAGCATTCATTGTGATTATTTACGGCATTATCCAGCAATACGGCGAAGCAGGCCTCATCGTGGCTACGCTGATGGCAGGTGTCATACTGGTATTGCTGGGCGTGTTCAAGCTGGGAGCTGTCATCAAATTTATTCCTTATCCCATCGTTGTGGGCTTCACGAGCGGTATCGCCGTCACTATCTTCACCACGCAGGTAGCCGACGTATTCGGTCTGCAATTCGGCGACGACAAGGTGCCGGGCGACTTCATTGGCAAGTGGATGGTTTACTTCCGCCACTTCGACACGGTGAACTGGTGGAATACATTGGTCAGCATCGCCAGTATCGCCATCATTGCGCTGACACCCAAGTTCTCGAAAAAGATTCCCGGTTCGCTGATTGCCATTATCGTGGTGACTGTAGCCGTATGGTTGATGAAAATGTACGGCGGCATCGACTGCATTGATACCATCGGCGACCGCTTCAGCATCCGTGCCGAACTGCCTGACGCTGCCATCCCTGCCCTGGACTGGGAAGCTGTGAAGAATCTGTTCCCTGTAGCAGTAACCATCGCCGTACTGGGTGCCATCGAATCGCTGCTTTCGGCTACAGTAGCTGACGGTATGATTGGCGATAAACACGACTCGAATACGGAACTGATAGCTCAGGGAGCTGCCAACATCGTAACTCCGCTTTTCGGAGGTATTCCTGCAACGGGTGCCATTGCCCGTACAATGGCCAATATCAATAATGGCGGTAAATCTCCTGTTGCCGGTATTGTACATGCTGTAGTGCTGCTGCTCATCCTGTTGCTACTGATGCCGCTGGCACAATACATTCCGATGGGATGTCTGGCCGGTGTGCTGGTAGTCGTATCGTACAACATGAGTGGCTGGCGTACGTTCAAGGCACTGCTGCGCAATCCCAAGTCGGACGTGACGGTACTGCTTATCACTTTCTTCCTGACAGTCATCTTCGACCTGACCGTAGCTATCGAAATCGGTCTGGTGATTGCCTGTGTACTGTTCATGCGCCGAGTTATGGAAACAACGGAAATATCTGTCATCAAAGACGAAATCGATCCGAACAAAGAATTGGATATTACAACTCATGAAGAGCATCTCATCATTCCCAAGGGAGTAGAAGTATACGAAATCAACGGTCCTTACTTCTTCGGCATTGCTACTAAATTCGAGGAAATGATGGCACAAATGGGCGACCGTCCTAAAGTACGTGTCATACGAATGCGTAAAGTACCGTTCATTGACTCAACCGGTATTCACAACCTGGAAAACCTGTGCCGCATGTCACAAAAGGAAAAGATAACAATTGTCCTCTCGGGTGTCAACGAAAAGGTACACAAGGTGCTCGAAAAATCCGGATTCTACGAACTGCTTGGTGAAGAAAACATCTGTCCGAACATCAACGTAGCACTGGAAAGAGCACAGAAACTGCTTTAAGTCGAAAAAATGGCACACAGATAACGCTGACCAGCGGTCTGTGTGCCATTTTTCTATTATTATAGTTCTTTACGAAGTGCGCTTAGCTCTTATTGCGCATCGGCAGGTTTTTCGATACCTTCGCTTGTCGCACGCTCTTCCATACGCTTGATGCGTTCGTCAAGATCGGGATGAGTAGAGAACAATTGATTCAATTTACTGGTTTTCTGTGCACCGGCTTCTTCCTGCAACGACTTCAGCTTGCGGAACGACAAAGCCATTGACCACGGATTCTTGCCCGACTTCTTCAGAAATTCATAACCATAATCATCGGCTTCACGCTCCTGCTTCTGCGAATAAGTAGCGTTAACCAACGCTTCGCTCAAATCACCCAACTGCGAATCGGTCAAAGCAGCCACTTTACCTCCTTGTGAAGAAATACCGTCTTTCAACGCCGAAGTGAGTAAGGCAGTGCGGAATCCGCTTTTCGAATCACGATGGGCTACGTGACCAATCTCGTGACCAATCACTCCCAGCAATTCTTCATCGGTCATAATATCCATCAAGGAAGAAAAGACACGTACACTGCCATCGGCACAAGCAAAAGCATTCACATCGGTCACATAGTAAACTTTGAAGTTCAAAGGAATACCGTCGGCATCGCCTAAACCTTCCGTCAGTTTCTTCAACCGTTGAGTGTACGGATTGTCATCGGGGCAAACCTGATTATGCTCGTCCATCCACTCAATGTACTCCTTGACATATTCCGTCATCTGCTCATCGGTCAAGGTAATGGCTTTTGCAGCCTTCGCTGCACCACTTAGCGCCTTTTTCAAATTAAACTGAGCCATGGCAGGCACTCCCACCGCCAGGCATAGCAGCAAAAGAGCTGCTTTTAATAGCATTTTTTTCATCATATACATTTATTAATAAGAACCATCAGTTACAATTCAGTTCTTCACCTGGCTTTTGCGGACGAAGCATTACCCAAGCACCACCGGCACAAACCAAGCCACAAGCCAACATTATGCCCCATATCCAGCATTCATCGCCCGGCAATCGAACATCATTCGTATATTGCGGACGACAGAGCACAGTTACTTCATCGCCCACTTGCCTGAAAGGCCAATAATATTTTTTGGAAACGTAACAATCACCATACTTGTCCGTGGAATATTTTATCAGCATTTCATGTTCAAACCTCACTTTCCGATGACGATGTACCCGCTCCGTACTGGTTTTCTGAATTACTCCGACAACACGTTCATGAGTACTGTATGCATGATACAACGACCAGAAGCCATACAATGCACCTCCAGACAAAGCTATTCCTCCCAATATCAGCAGAAAGCAAATCAATTTTTTGTGTAAAGGATCCATAAATCATTGACTTTGCTACAAAGGTAATGTAAAGCCTGCGAAATGCAAAGCGAAAAAGATGGTTTATAAGTATCCGAATGGGAAGTGCAACGAACCACATTCAGAATAAATATTTGTCACAACTTCTCTACTATCCTGCAGAACTGTTGTAGGAAAGAAGGAAGAATAAGAATACCGTTTGTATATGACATAAAAATAGTTATCTTTGTAACAGATACTATCTCTGCTTCATTGGCAAATAAACCCTGACGCATTATGAAAAGAAACTATCCGGTAGGCATACAGAACTTTGAAGAAATACGTAAAGAAAATTATTTCTATATTGACAAGACAGCACAGGTCTTCAAACTTGTGGAAAGTGGTAAATACTATTTCCTGAGCCGCCCCCGCCGATTCGGAAAGAGTCTGCTTATCTCGACCCTGGAAGCATACTTTCAGGGGAAAAAGGAACTTTTCGAAGGACTTGCCATGGAAACACTGGAAAAGGAATGGATCGAATACCCCATCCTGCACCTTGACCTCAATACAGAAAAGTACGATACACCCCAAACACTGGAAAACAAACTTTCCCTGAACCTGAAAATGTGGGAAGATGAGTATGGAGCCAATGAATACGAATACTCTCTTGCCACCCGTTTTGAAGGAGTGATACGCCGTGCGGCAGAGAAATGGGGCCGAAACGTAGTCATCCTCATCGACGAGTACGATAAACCCATGCTTCAGGCCATCGGCAACGAAACGTTGCTGACCGACTACCGCAACACGCTGAAAGCCTTCTACGGCGTGATGAAGAGTTGCGACCGCTACATCAAGTTTGCCCTACTGACCGGAGTAACCAAGTTCAGCAAGGTGAGCGTGTTCAGCGACCTGAACAACCTGATGGACATCTCTATCGACGAACGATTTGCCAGTCTGTGCGGCATTACAGAAGAAGAACTGTTCACCAACTTCCAGGAGGACATCATCGAACTGGGGCAAGAGAACAAACTGACCGAAGAGGAAACCAAGGCTGAACTGAAAAAGATGTACGATGGCTATCACTTTGCCGAGGAGAGCGAAGATATCTACAACCCCTTCAGCCTGCTCAATACGTTTGCCAAAATGCGGTTCGGAAGCTACTGGTTCGAAACCGGTACACCCACTTTCTTGGTCGAACTGCTGAAGCACAGTCGTTACGACCTGCACCGCCTGACCGAAGAAATAGCTTCCGTCGACTCGTTGGGAGGCATTGATACGATGCACACCAACCCGGTGCCCATCCTGTATCAAAGCGGTTACCTGACCATCAAGGGGTATGATCGCGAGTTTCAAGTCTATTACTTAGGCTTTCCCAATAAAGAAGTAGAAGAAGGCTTTACCAAATTCCTACTTCCCCGCTATGCTCATTTGGAAACAGGCAACCCCTCGTTCGAAATTATGAGTTTCGTCAAGGACGTGCGTCAGGGCGATGCAGATGCTTTCCTCAGACGGCTTCAGAGTTTCTTTGCCGACAGCCCTTACGAACTGGCACGCGACCTGGAACTGCACTACCAGAATGTGCTTTTCATCGTGTTCAAACTGCTGGGTTTCTATACACAAGCCGAGTATCACACTTCCAGCGGACGCATCGACATGGTGGTAAAGACAGATAAGTACATTTATGTCATGGAGTTCAAGCTGGACGGCACCGCCGAAGAAGCACTACAACAGATTAACGACAAGCAGTATGCCCTGCCCTTTGCCTCCGACTCACGGAAACTGTTTAAGGTAGGCGTAAACTTCAGCAAAGAGAAACGGGGCATAGAGGGTTGGATAGTAGAAGATTAAGAGAGAATCTAGAAATCGACTACTGCTCCTCGAACTGATCCAACAGTTCCTTGCACCTTTCCACGTGTTTCCTATATTGCAACAAAGCTACCACAATGGCAAAGACGATGGAAACAATGCCCGACACGGTGATAAGCTGTACAGTGGCAGCATCATCCGCCCGGTCATACAGCCGCATAAATATATAGGTAAGCATAGCGGTCAAGGGAACTATACTGGCCACGAGCGACCCCGTATAGAATTTGCGATAACCGGTAATCTTTTCTGTAACCGTTCGCACATCGTCGTTCAACAGATTGTTCATGCCCAGCTTGCGGCTGACCCACAGGCTCACACCCAAGTCAGCCAACGCCCACAACGACACCAATATACCAAACAACATGGGCCAGTCTGTATTGATACAAATCACGATAATCATAGGCACCGTCAGCCCGTCACCCAGCATCCGGTCTCTGATTTCCTTACTGATGGCCATTGCAGGCCGTTTCCTGAGGGATTTGAAAAACTTTTCGTTCAGTGTTTCCTGCTTTTCCAACCCTTCCTTAAACACGTTATACTCCGATTTCAGTATCTGAAGTTCTTTTTCGATATTGATTTCCATACGATTCGTTTGTTAAATGTTAGACATTTTTTTGAGTTGTTCCTTGATGCGGACCAGTTTGAACGAGACATTCTTGACAGAAATACCCAGGATAGCACCGATTTCGTCGTAGCTCAGGCCTTCGAGCCACAACAGGACGACGCTTCTGTCTACCAGTCCCAACGCGTTGATCCGCTTATAAAGCTGCTTTATCTGCAAATTCTTTTCAAGGCTGTTTCCATCCGTGTGGAAACCTTTGCCGAGGTTCAGCCGTTCGCGCTGCTTCTTTTTCCGGTTGCTGAAGTTGATGCAATAGTTCAGGCTGACGCGATAGATCCATGTCCTGATGTCGCTTTTCCCCTCGAAACTGTCGAAGCCTTGCCATAACCGGACGAGGATATCCTGATACAGGTCGTTCACCTCGTCCGTATCTTCCGAAAACATGTAACAGACGGTATAAATGGTCCGCTCATGTTCCTTAATGATATTTGTGAATTGTTGTTCTTTCGTATTCATTTCACTTTCTGCTTTTACCTGTTAGACCACTGACAACTCAAAAAACTATAGCCCGGCAACAACTTTTTTCCAATTTTCTTTTTGCTGTAAGCTACGTATCAGTTTTCGGGCCATAAAATTCACCATTTCTCCGATCTTTTCCACTACCCGATGGAGTAAATTCTGGCTATTCACGGCTCAAAAAATAACGTTTCACATCAACCTGCTTATTATGAGCGGTTTACTGTGAAACGTGAACCATAAAAATTCCTCGCTTGTATCCTTCGTGAACAACACTTGCAATTCATTTGTGGGACACTTGTACGGCTCGCGAGCCGTACAAGTGTGGTAGAAAAGTAATATTTGCATGGCAATAAAACGCCTTTCTGCCCCTGTTTCCGACATTAACCTAACCTTAACGTAACCTTAACCGAAATCCTTTTCCCTCTCCTCTACCTTTGCAACATCGAAACAAGAAACAAAGAACAGTTTAACTTATAAAACATAAAACGAATATGATTACCAATCTCATCATGGCCACTCTGATTTCGGCCGCAGGCGTTGCTTCAAGTTTAGTATATAATGTGAAAATGGAAGGCAACCGAATGACCAACAAAGAAGTTTACACCCTGAACGAAGGCAAGTATCTGAAACGTCTTTTCAAGATGGACTTCACCTACAATGCACAAGGACAGGTGACCGACAAGAAAACCTACGTGTGGAACGAAAACCAGCAGGAATATGTACTACAACAAGTAGAAACCTTCAATCCGGACAGCAATATACACGCCGACTGACAAACGGCAGAAGTTTAACTTTACAAAACAGCACCCTTTTCTAACAAAAAACGATACAGAAGATTTACTTTTTCCCTGCCAAATAGACGCCCAGCAACACGCATGTGGCGCCTAGCAGGGCGAAAGGAGTCAGAGGTTCGTTCAGAAAGAACAAAGCACCGATAGATGTAAAGATAGGATTAAGGTAAATATAGTTGGATGCACGGACGGTACCCAGCCGCTTCAGAATGACATTCCATGCCGCAAAACAGACCAACGAAGCCAGCACACCGAGGAACAACAGATTCATCCAGACGGCAGGATAAGCAAACGACGACAAAGGAAACTGCCACGGACGAAAGGCAAAAACAGGCAAAATAGTAAGCAGACCGTAAAAGAATACCTTACGGGTAACAAACACCGTAGAGTAACGACCGGACATCTGACGCATAATCAGGCTGTAGAACGCCCAGCTCAACGAAGCCGCAAGCGAAAGGAAATCACCCAATGGAGAAAGCTTCAGCACAAAATTGCCGTTGAAGATAACCAGTCCTACTCCTACCAAAGCCAGTAGCGAACCCGCCGTCAGTTGCCAGCCGGACTTCTCACCCCGATAAAAAAGCTTGAAAAGCAACATAGTAAGCAGCGGTGTGCTGCATACGATAAAGGCTACGTTGGTAGTCAGCGTCACTTCGAGTGCTGTATTCTCGGTCAGGAAGTAAAGCGAACCTCCCGTTATGCCACCCAACAGCATCCAGCCTTCGTCGCGCCAGTTATGACAAAACAGCTTACGGGGTGAAATGAACCAGATGCCCACATACGCCATTAGGAAGCGAAGCAAGAAAATCTCCTGCGGAGTCAGTCCGTTCTCTATCAGCACACGGGTCGATATGAAAGTCAATCCCCAGATGCCCACCACAACAATAGCCGCCAGGTGCCATCCCCATTCATTTTTCTCTTTCATAGTCCTGACCTATTCTGCTTTTTCCACTCCTTTATCACCTTTGGCAGCTTTGTAAGCCTCCATTTCGGCACGGCTGCGGCTCGATGTCACCAACCAGACACCACCGAATATCATTACTACCGAAAGCACTTTTGTCAGGTTGAAACTATCCATACCCCAACAGATAGCTACAATGGTAGCCACCAACGGCTGAATGTAGTTGTACATACCTGCCACGGTAGGACGCAAGTTCTTCTGTCCGACAATAATCAGGATATAACTGAGGAATGTAGCTCCTACCACTACAAAAAGAATGGAAGCGATACGGGCTCCGTCAAGTGCCAGCCAGTCAGTAGCCAGCAGACTGCTGTACGAGAAAGGCAACAGACAGATGAAAGCATAGGTAAACATCCACTTCATCACCGTAACAGCCGAATATTTGGTTACGAAATTCTTAAACAGCACAAAGTAAAAAGCATAGCTACACTGAGCCAGAAGTACAAATACATCGCCCAGCAGCGGATTGTCGCCCTTCACCGTCGTACCCGAAGCCTGCGAACTGCCCAGAATAAGCAGCAGTGCACCCGATGCTCCCACGGCGATGCCCAGTATCTTCTTGCCCGTAATAGGTTCCTTCAGGAAAATGGCTGCCAGAATCATAGCTATCAGCGGCATACTGGTAGTAATGATGGAAGCATCCACGGGCGAAGTCATTCCCACCCCGAAAATGTAGCTTCCCTGATTGAAAACAATGGCCAGCAGCGAAGCCACGAAAAGTTTCATCAAATCTTTATGTCCCACGTGTTCGGGTTTCTGGAAAAACGAAAAGATCCAAAACAGAATCATCGCGCCGAATACGCGCAAATCAGTCATCACCAAGGAGCTGACTGCTCCCCCTATCATCACAAACTTGGCCAGCGGAGCCATCAGTCCCCACATGCTGTTAGCGGCCAGCATCGCCACGTGACCTTTCATTTTTGCAGTGTCCATAAGCAGAATATTTCTTTTTCGGGCGCAAAATTACGAGAAAAGTAGGCAACGTATCTACGCAACCCAATGTTTTTTATGTACTTGATAAGTAAATCTGAAAATAAACACGTAAATTTGCATCGGTTTATTAACAAGGATATAAACCGAATTAAGTAAGATATAAACACGTTTTCAATAAATTATTAACAAGTATGGAATACAATTTCAGGGAGATTGAAAAGAAATGGCAGAAACGATGGGTAGATAACAAGACCTATCAAGTAACGGAAGACGATACGAAACAGAAATTCTATGTACTGAACATGTTCCCCTACCCCAGCGGCGCCGGTCTGCACGTAGGACACCCGCTAGGTTACATTGCTTCGGACATCTACGCCCGCTACAAACGCCTGCAAGGTTTCAACGTACTGAATCCCATGGGATATGACGCTTACGGACTCCCTGCCGAACAGTATGCCATACAGACCGGACAACACCCGGCCATCACTACTTCCGCCAACATCAACCGCTATCGCGAACAGCTGGACAAGATAGGTTTCTCGTTCGACTGGAACCGCGAGATACGTACTTGCGATCCCGAATACTACCACTGGACACAATGGGCTTTCCAACAGATGTTCCAGAGCTACTACGACAATGCACTGCAAAAAGCACAACCCATCAGTACTTTGATAAAGTCTTTCGAGACTAAAGGTACCGAAGGACTGGACGCAGCCTGCAGCGAAGAGCTGAGCTTTACGGCCGACGAATGGAAGGCCATGAGTGAAAAACAACAGCAGGAAACGCTGATGAACTACCGCATCGCCTACCTGGGCGAGACCATGGTGAACTGGTGTCCGCAACTGGGTACCGTGCTGGCCAACGACGAAGTAGTAGACGGTGTATCGGAACGTGGCGGTTATCCCGTTGTTCAGAAGAAGATGCGCCAATGGTGTCTGCGTGTGTCGGCCTACGCCCAACGTCTACTCGACGGATTGGAAACCATCGACTGGACAGACTCGCTGAAAGAAACACAGCGCAATTGGATTGGCCGTTCGGAAGGTACCGAAGTACAATTCAAGGTGAAAGACAGCGATCTGGAATTCACCATCTTCACAACTCGTGCCGATACCATGTTTGGTGTAACGTTCATGGTGCTGGCTCCCGAAAGCGAACTGGTTCCGCAAGTTACTACCGAAGCCCAGAAAGCCGACGTAGAAGCTTATTTGGATCGCACCAAGAAACGCACCGAACGCGAACGCATCAGCGACCGTAGCGTAAGCGGTGTCTTCTCGGGTTCGTATGCCATCAATCCTTTCACAGGCGAGGCAGTGCCCATCTGGATTAGCGACTACGTACTGGCCGGCTACGGTACAGGTGCCATCATGGCTGTACCTGCACACGACTCTCGCGACTACGCCTTTGCAAAACACTTCGGTCTGGAAATCCGTCCGCTGGTCGAAGGTTGCGACGTGAGCGAAGAGAGCTTCGATGCCAAAGAAGGTATTGTTTGCAACAGTCCGAAAGCCGATGCCGTTCCCTATTGTGACCTTTCTCTGAACGGACTCACCATCAAGGAAGCCATCGCCGCTACCAAGAAATACGTCAAGGAACATCACTTGGGTCGTGTCAAGGTGAACTACCGTCTGCGCGACGCCATCTTCAGCCGCCAGCGTTACTGGGGCGAACCGTTCCCTGTTTACTATAAGGACAACATGCCCTACATGATTCCCGAAAGCTGCCTTCCACTGGAATTGCCCGAGGTAGCCAAGTTCTTGCCTACCGAAACAGGCGAACCACCGTTGGGTCACGCTACGAAGTGGGCTTGGGACACGGTGAACAACTGTGTAGTAGAAAACAGCAAGATTGACAACCAAACTGTCTTCCCGCTCGAACTGAACACCATGCCGGGCTTTGCAGGCTCCAGTGCCTACTACCTGCGCTACATGGATCCACGCAACCACACAGCACTGGTAGACAAGAAAGTAGATGAATACTGGCGCAATGTAGACCTCTATGTAGGCGGTACAGAACACGCTACCGGCCACCTTATCTACTCACGCTTCTGGAACAAGTTCCTGCACGATCTGGGCATCTCCGTTGTAGAAGAACCCTTCCAGAAACTGGTGAACCAAGGTATGATTCAGGGCCGAAGCAACTTCGTATATCGTATCAAAGATACCAATACTTTTGTATCACTGGGCCTGAAAGACCAGTACGACACTACCCCACTCCACGTGGATGTAAACATCGTATCGAACGACGTACTCGATGTAGAAGCCTTCAAGGCATGGCGTCCGGAATACAACACTGCCGAATTCATTCTGGAAGACGGCAAATACATCTGCGGATGGGCAGTAGAGAAAATGTCCAAGTCGATGTTCAATGTTGTTAATCCCGACATGATTGTCGAGAAATACGGAGCCGATACATTGCGTATGTACGAAATGTTCCTTGGCCCGGTAGAACAATCCAAACCATGGGATACAAATGGTATCGACGGTGTACACCGCTTCCTCAAGAAATTCTGGGCACTGTTCTACGATCGTACAGGCAACTATCAGGTAACGGACGAAGCCGCTACAAAAGACGAACTGAAGTCTCTGCATAAGCTCATCAAGAAGGTAACAGGCGACATCGAGACCTTCTCGTACAATACCAGCATCAGTGCCTTCATGATTTGTGTCAACGAACTGGCTTCGCTGAAATGCAACAAGAAGGAAATCCTGAACCAGCTGATCATCGTACTTGCACCATTCGCTCCCCACGTCTGCGAAGAGTTGTGGGAGGCGTTAGGCAATACCGGATCGGTATGCGACGCCCACTGGCCGGCCTACAACGAGGAATATCTGGTAGAAAATACCATAAACTATACGATCTCTTTCAACGGCAAAGCCCGCTTCAATATGGAATTCCCAACTGATGCCACTTCCGAAACCATTCAGGCTACAGTTCTGGCAGACGAACGTTCAGCCAAATGGATGGAAGGCAAATCGGTAGTGAAAGTCATCGTAGTGCCGAAGAAGATCGTAAACGTTGTAGTGAAATAATTTTGTTAATATGCATATCAGTAAACCGAACAAAGCAGCATTGATGAGAGAACTGAAGGATTATGTCATGATCACTCTCGGCCTCATCAGTTATTCACTGGCATGGGCAGCTTTTCTGTTGCCTTACCAGATCACAACCGGAGGAACAACAGGTATCGGAGCCATCATTTACTATGCAACTGGCTTCCCCATACAGTACTCGTATTTTCTTATCAATGCTGTCTTGATGACTTTTGCCATCAAGATATTAGGCCCTAAATTCAGTATAAAGACCACGTATGCCATCTTTGTACTGACCATATTACTGGAATTCTTTCAGTGGCTGGTCAAGAACCCCGACGGTACATTTCCACAAATTCTGGGACCGGGACAGGACTTCATGGCCTGTCTGATTGGTGCAGCCATGTGCGGTATAGGTTTGGGAGTGGTATTCAACTGTAACGGAAGTACGGGCGGAACAGATATCATTGCTGCCATCATCAACAAATATCGTGACGTAACACTGGGACGTATGATTATGGCTTGTGATGTGGTTATCATCAGTTCCTGCTACTTCATCTTCCACGACTGGCGCCGGGTAATATTCGGTTTTGTAACATTGTTTATTATCGGACTGGTACTCGACTACATCGTGAACAGCGCCCGGCAGTCGGTACAATTCCTTATCTTTTCCAAAGAATACGAAAAGATTGCCGATCGTATCACCAAGGAAACCCATCGTGGTGTAACAGTACTCGATGGTACCGGATGGTACAGCAAAGGACAAGTAAAAGTATTGGTAGTACTGGCTTACAAACGCCAGTCAGTCGAAATATTCCGCCTGGTAAAAGACATCGATCCCAATGCCTTTATCTCGCAAAGTTCAGTCATCGGTGTCTATGGAGAAGGATTCGACAAACTGAAAGGAAAATAAATCGCAAACCACCTAAACTACAATTGTATGAAGAAATTCGTCTTTGCAACTAACAATGCCCACAAGCTGGAAGAAGTAAAAGACATCCTGGGAAACAAGATAGAAGTGCTCAGCATGGCAGATATCAATTGTCATGCTGATATTCCTGAAACAGCTGATACGCTAGCCGGAAATGCACTGATAAAGGCAAGATACATCTACGAGCACTATCACATGGATTGCTTTGCCGACGACACCGGACTCGAAGTAGAAGCACTGAACGGAGCACCCGGAGTATATTCGGCACGCTATGCCGGCGATGCCCACAACTCCGAAGCCAACATGAAAAAGTTACTGCAGGAATTGGAAGGTGTCGAAAACCGGAAAGCACAATTCCGTACAGTATTCGCCTTGATTCTCGACGGCAAGGAACATCTGTTCGAGGGTATCGTAAAAGGAGAAATAGTAAAAGTACGGAAGGGTACCTCTGGTTTCGGTTACGACCCTATCTTCGTTCCCGAAGGATACAGCCAGACTTTTGCCGAGATGGGAAATGCCGAAAAGAACAAGATTAGCCATCGTGCCAAGGCAACCCAAAAACTCTGCAAATTCTTGAAGTCCATTTAAAGACATTCATCACAGATTCCCCGGATTATTACAGATTATGACATATTCATCACCCAATCGGATACACATCAGTCTGTAATTATCCGGGGAATATTGTAACTATCCATTCTATTTTCACTCTCCCTATTTCAGGCAATAAAGCCAATACGACGACGGGGCACCAATACAGGTGATTTCTGTTTCCGGAATCTGGCTGCCGCATACGCTATGTCTTCTTTCCGTATGCACTGCAAACAAGTCGCATCTGTCTGCAACCGTTTTTCTTTCATCACACGCATGGCCATTGCCGGAAATACTCCTGAAGTGAAGAATTTCTTTATCCAACGTGCATTGTCGAAATAGCGGTCCTTCTCGTCCAATGTTTCTCTGACAACTTCATTCAGTAAAGTTTCCGCATCCGCTTCGAGCGAATATCCCCTACCCGTCAGAAAATGCCCGGCTATCTGCATCAGTTCGTCTGCGCTATAGTCATCAAAATGAAAACGATAAGGAAAGCGCCCCTGCAATCCCTGGTTCATTTGCATCAGTCGTTCCATTTCGTTTTCATAACCAGCCAATATAACCAGCATGTCCGAATGAGGTTGCGACAAAACAGTCAGCAGACTTTCGACAACATGGTTACCAAAGTCTTTACGGTCGTCCAATGTATCGCACAGTGTGTAGGCTTCGTCAATAAACAGTACGTTTCCACGAGCTGATTCCAGCACATCCTGCATGTTCTTTTCCGTCTCGCCAATGTAACGACCTACCAGTTTGCTGCGTTCCGTTATTACAACTTCGCCTTTCGACAGTAAGCCCATGGCATGGAATATCTTTCCGATATACTGTGCGACGGTAGTCTTTCCTGTACCCGGATTACCGGTAAAAATCATGTGATACGTTCCTTCGTCATCAGACGGCAGATGCAGCAACTTACGCTGGCGGTTGAAACAGACCTGATAGAAAACAGCTTCCAGTTCCTGTTTCAGTGTGTTGAGCCCTATCATATTATATATAGGTAACATGCTCTCTTCGAAGCGTTGACGGATGTTTTCAACAGAAGTTTCAACATCTGTTGAAACCGATGCTAACTGTACATTGAAGTGCTCACTCAGACGAACATCACACGGCTGTACGACCGTAAATTCATCGGCATCCATTATGCCCGATTCACAATAAGCCTCCTGCAAGCGTTTCTGCACAGAAGGAATCAGCGAACCGGATAAAAAAGCATCCGCATCCTGGTGCGACCACGAAGCAAACACATTGTATTCCCACAACCGGTGTACCTGCGACACCAACTCGTGCTCAGCCTGTGGTGAAAGACGAAGCGATGTCTCTCCAACCGCACTACGAAGCGAATAAACCACTTCCTGCCATGAGAAAGGACGGATAACGAACCGCCCCTCTTCGGTGAAACGGACAAACAACTCGGGAGCAAAACGACGCAACTTCTCCACTTCGGAATCTGTTCCACAAAGAATAAACACCGAAAATACAGCACGATTGGCTAGTGCTTCTTTTAGTTTCCCAAGCAGTTCACTACCCTCTTCGGTTGTTAAAGCACCGATATGATAAAAAACAAGAAGCTTTTCTTCCCTGTTTTTGAATGCTTCATCTACTGAATTGACTTCCCACTTTTCTGTTTTGGCACAGTCTATCTGTATACGGCTGGAAACATTCAAATCGAGAAACTTCGGCAGAAGAAAGGCCAGCCGACGGCATTCGAACAACGAAGATGCCGTTATCAGCATACACGAATTCAGCTGAAGTTCGCTGACGCCGTGCTCCTTACACAGAGAATTAAAACCATTCATACGGGAGAGTCTCACCAGTCTTGGCACAACTTCAGACAGCCCGTTAAACTCGCGGATATATTCCCATTTGTTTTCTTCGTCCCGCTCCAGTTGTTTCACCACCCAATACTCGTCTTCGGTTGCAGCCAGCGGACGGCATTCGCAAACAGTTACCGACATACCTTCGTAGCGGAAACGCAACAGCGCATAAGGTTCCCGATTGTGCGACACTACAGCCCAATAGTCTCCTGCGAGCCATATCTTATCCGGATTCAGACGGAACGACACCTGCTTGAAATTCGTACGCGAAGCCGGAATAAAACGTTCCGTTACTGCCATCAGCTTCCACTCGGAAGTGTAGCAATGCACTTCGAAGCAACTGTTCGGAGCGACGGTTTCAGAAAAACGAAGCTTCAGCTTCATTACCTCCGAAGCAAACAAAGGTTCTGTTTCTGCACGGGAAACACGAATCAATGAAGCCTCTACCGGCACAGAACGACCAGCCGTTCCACCAGCAGGAAACACAGTGAACGGCAGACAAACGAAGCCGCTCATTTTGTCGAATGTACATCCCAGCGAATTTTCAACCAGTCCTACAGCCACCAGGAAGTATTTACCATAAGTCCAGTTTCCGGCTTCCAACGTCATATTCCATACATATTCGCCAAAATCTGCTATTGCAGTCTTCAACTGCAAAACCGGCTCCGGTTGTTCTTCGCGGTACAGACAGAAGATTACTTCTGCCTCGTCCTGTTCGCACATAAAATCGCACGATCCGAGCGAAAGAGACAAAGACAAAGCTTGCTCTCCTACTTCCTTGTCGACAAAAATACGGGAAACATGTTCACCCGAAGTGATACACTGACTGTTGACGGAAAGTTTCAGCACGGACAGTCGGGCCGTTGCATCATTATTGGCCAATGAAGGCACACTATACATATGTCCACGGTATGGACAGTTTTTCTGTTCATGAATCATAGCTATAAAGTTTTAAAGTGAATAAAAAGAGAAAGAAATAAAAAATGCACCAACATCGTAGGTGCACATCGTTTTTCCGGCCTCATGCTTTATGCCTATACCAAGTACATAAATCGCCGGAGAGTGTCCAACCATTCAAAGAACAAAACGCAAACGACAGGCAGGCAAAAGGATTCAGATCCTCCTGCGGTGCGTCATTACATTCACGTTCTTTGAACTTCGGATATCGCTATGATTCGTCATAATGAAAAAAATTCCCTCCTTTTCACTTTCGCAAAAATAGAGGGAATTTTAGAACTTACCAATAATTTGACCGAAAAAGTGGATCAAAGTCCCAATTTAGCCGAAATTTCAAGCATCCGTTGGATGGGTTTCACGGCCTTTTGTGCGATTTCGGGATCGACCGTTATTTCGGGAGTTTCGTCTTTCAGGCAGTTGTAGAGTTTCTCCAGCGTATTCAGACGCATGAAGTTGCACTCGTTGCAGGCACAAGTACTGTCGGCCGGCGGTGCAGGTATGAAGGTAGTCTGCGGACACTTCTTGCGCATCTCATGCAGAATGCCCGATTCGGTAGCTACGATATACTCTTTTTCGGGATGGGCTACAGCGTACTTCAACAGAGCAGCTGTTGAACCTACAACATCGGCCATCTTCAGCACAGTACCCTTGCATTCGGGATGAGCCAATATCACGGCATCAGGATGCTCGCGCTTTATTTCAACCATCTTTTCAACCGAGAATTGTTCGTGTACATGGCAAGCTCCGTTCCATAATAACATATTCCGACCGGTAACAGAGTTGATATAATTTCCGAGGTTTCTGTCCGGACCAAAGATTATTTTCTCATCTTTGGGGAAGCTTTCCACAATCTGACGGGCGTTGGTCGAAGTTACAACAACATCGGTCACAGCCTTAACAGCTGCTGTCGTGTTAACGTAGGAAATGACCGTATAGCCGGGATGCTCTTTGACAAACTGACCAAACTCTTCGGCCGGACAGCTGTCGGCCAACGAACAGCCTGCTGCCATGTCGGGCACCAGCACCTTTTTGTCGGGACAGAGCACCTTGGCTGTTTCGCCCATGAAGTGCACACCACACATCACAATGATGTCCGCCTCTGTCTTGGCAGCCCATTGTGCCAGGGCCAGACTGTCGCCTACATAGTCGGCTATGTCCTGTATTTCTCCTTTCTGGTAGTAGTGGCCCAGAATGACTGCGTTTTTCTCTTTCTTGAGTTGCTCAATAGCTTTAATCAGATTATCCATAATTATATTTTTTAATTTCTCTTTTTAAAAGAAGAATTCTTTGATGCTAATGATAGCCTGTTAATAGTGTGGACAAATAAATGGGATTTTTCTTGCCCATGAAGTTATTAGTCCAAAGGGTTGTTTTGTGGCAATGGTTTTAAACAGGCATTATCGGCTTATGTTTTTTGATAATAAGCTTCTTATATCGATAGGCTGTCGGTACTTAACAGCTTGTTGATAATATGCAAAGTTAATAACTTTAGGCTTACGAACCATTGAATTTCTATTGAAAAATGTGTTTAAACAAGCTTTGAAAATACCTCTTAACTTTTTTGCAATGTTTGTAGGCTTGTTGCTATATACGTTGATTTGAATAATGCAAGAGATATTTTTGAAAATGTTTCCCATCGGTATTGACACCTTTTCAACGGTTATTAACCACGATGTGAACGGAAAAAAGTATCTTTGCAGACGCATACGCGAAACATTTCAAACTGATACATCATGGAGCATCGAAAGCTGAAGATTACCGAACTGAACCGCATTAGTACTGAGGAGTTTAAGAAGGCCGAAAAGCTGCCGCTGGTAGTGGTACTGGACAATATACGCAGCTTGCACAACATTGGTTCGGTATTCCGCACGTCGGATGCTTTCCGGGTAGAATGTATTTATCTGTGCGGCATTACGGCCGTTCCTCCCCATCCCGAAATGCACAAGACAGCATTGGGAGCCGAATTCACTGTCGACTGGAAGTATGTTAATAACGCAGTTGAAGCGGTTGATAACCTGAAGAAAGACGGATATACAGTCTATTCGGTGGAACAGGCCGAAGGGAGCATCATGCTGGAAGACATCAAGTTAGATCCGAACCGGAAGTATGCCGTTGTTTTGGGAAACGAGGTGAAAGGTGTACAGCAGGAAGTAATTGACCATTCGGACGGCTGCATCGAGATTCCGCAATACGGCACCAAACACTCGCTGAATGTATCGGTTACGGCAGGTATTGTCATCTGGGACTTGTTCAAGCAGCTGAAGCCATAAGAGGGTAGGGAGGCAGTCGCAGCCTTTTTCAACAGGTTTTCAACTTATCTGTTCTTAATGCTGAAAAGTGTGTTGATACACTTTCCGGCAGGCATTTTTGTGCCTTGTTACGGCATAAATGCAGGGCTGAATGAACATCTTGTTTATATGGTTATCAACAGATGTATTTCGTTGAAATAGAGTATGATTCTTATTCTTCTTCCAAATTAGTAACACGGTTCTCAACAAGTTGTTAACGACGCGTAGACTGCTGCTTAGTCTGTCTGTACAAGGCTGTTGGTATTCTTTTCGGAGATATGAACGGGGTAGGGTGTTAATTTCCGGTTGAAAACCGCAACAAACGTGCCGATAATTTTGTTGATTCCTTTATAAGCAGGTATTTATCTTTTTTGTATATTTGGTGCATATATATATAAAATGTAAGAAACCGTATGTGTGGAAAAGCCATATTTGAGGGAATTGTAACAGGCATTTGTATGGCCCACGAGAGACACTTGCATGGCTCGCGAGCAACACTTGTACGGCTCGCGAGCGACACTTGTACGGCTCACGAGCGACACTTGCACGGCTCACGAGCAACACTTGCACGGCTCAACCGGATATTTTTATGTATGTAAACCGTTGAAATTCAGTATAGGAAAAAACAGTATATGAAACTTTAATAAGAAGATAAATATGAAAAAGGCAATTATTTCGTGGGCTGGCATTTTTATTGGCTGCATTATTCTGGCAGCAGGTTTTGTTTATTTTATCAATCCTTATAATCTTGTTCCCGGTGGGGTGTACGGAGCCAGTATCGTTCTTCACAATATATTTCCTTCTATTCAGGTAGGTACATTCGGCTATATGTTCGATATTCCATTACTGATTCTTTCGGTTATTCTGCTCGGAGCCAAGCTGGGGGCGCGTACTATTGTGGCAGCACTTTTCACACCGCTGGTCATGAACGTGCTTTCCATTCTTTCTTATCCGTCGGAAGAGGCACTTCATGCGCTCGATCCTACCCAGTTGTTGGGAGGTTGTATGGACATGACCGACCATCTGATGCTGACTTCCGTCATCGGTGCGGCTGTCATTGGTATCGGATGCGGCATCGTGGTACGCAGTCAGGCTACCACGGGCGGTACTGATATCGTAGCCATGATTTTGCAGAAGTACTGCCATATCCGTTTTTCGCGTGCTATTTTACTGGTTGATGGTTTGGTGGTTACTTTTGGTTTGGTAGTTATCGGCTTTGGCATCGGCAATCCGGATGATGTCAATCAGCCGTCGTGGCATCTGTCGTTCTATTCGCTGATTGCGATATTTGTTACTTCGCGTGTAGTGGCTTACGTCATCAATGGCGAGAAGAACGATAAACTGCTGTTCGTCATCAGCGACATGAAGATGACAGCTCTTCACGATTACATTATCAAGGATCTGGACCGTACGGCCACTTGCATAAAGAGTAGCGGACTCTATACGAAGTCGGACAAGGAAATGCTGTTTCTGGTTGTCAGCTACAAGGAAGTGAACGGAATCAAGCAGAAGATAAAAGAAGTCGACCCGCGTGCCTTTGTAGTTGTAACCGATGCTTACGATGCTTTTGGCGAAGGTTGGAAACAACTGCCCAGTGCAGGCGAGTTGCAGCCGGAATAATGTTAGTTGACGAGAAACAAGTTAACTATAATTGTCCGCTTTCTACCAGCAATATCACCCGTTCGGTCAGTGCGTCGTCGCCCGTGGGGTCGTATTGTTTCTTAAGGCTTGCGCCGAACAGTGCGGCAAAAGCCTGGTAGAAACCCGCCTTAAAGGGACCCATAAAGGCTTTTACAAGTTCGTAACCGGTCGAACTGGTTTGGCGGTCGACAAGTTTAATCAACAGTTTACCCTGTGCAAAAGTCAGTTTCTTCATGCGTGGGGTATATTGTTCTTTCAGACTTTTCTCTACGGCTTTCATGTGTTTTTGGCGCGCTTTCTCGTCGGGCAGGGTCATCATGTATTCGTAGGTTTCGATAATGGCCCGGTTGATTTCTTTCGAGATGGGAAGCACCTTCTTGACGTCGCGTACCAGTTTGTAGTATTGGTTGGCCTGGCGTCTGTTCTTGAACTTCAGCGGCTTGAATATGTAGACGGTGCGCAACTGGACGTACGGTATCGTATCTCCTTCGTATATGCACATAGGAGTCAGATAGACTTTTTTCCCTGTGTTTGCCGGTTGTTTGGGATTTTGTGCATGGCACCAGTTTCCGGCCAGCAGGAAGAGGGTAAGGATTGCTATGTAGAGTCGCACGTTCATGCCGCAAAATTAATTCATTCTCTTCGTATTCGATAAGAATATTTTGTTTTTTCGTTGCTTTCTTAACTTATTTAAGGTAACTTCGCTTTTTATTCTGTAATCTGTTAACCGACAATGCATGAAAACACTCAGATGGGGGATGGTTGCCTGTATGTTGCAGGCTGCATCTGCCCTGTACGCACAGCAGCCTGACAAATCGCAGGAAATAAATCTGCTGCTTTGGGAGGAAAACCTGGAGCAGCTGGCCGTAGACGAGGACTACAGCTGGGAAGCCGAACTGGAGGAACTTTCCCGTTGCTTGCAGGAACCCGTCAACCTGAATACGGCCACACGCGAGCAACTGGAACAGTTTCCGTTTCTGTCCGACCTGCAGGTAGAGAATCTGCTGGCCTATGTCTACATTCACGGGCAGATGCAGACCGTCTACGAACTGCAACTGGTAGAGGAGATGGATAAACGGACCATCGAATTGCTGCTGCCTTTCGTCTGTGTGCGGCAGACGGATAAAGAAAACCGTTACCCTTCGCTGAAGAAGATGTTGAAGTATGGCAGGCACGAGGTACTGACGCGCCTGGATATTCCTTTCTATACCCGCAAAGGTTACGAGAAGAACTATTTGGGAACTCCTTCTTACCATTCGCTTCGTTACGGCTTCCATTACAGCGATTATCTGCAACTGGGATTGTCGGCCGAGAAAGATGCGGGCGAACCGATGTTCGGTCTGCACAATGCTAAAGGCTACGATTTCTATTCTTTCTATTTTCTGGTGAAGAACCTGGGCCGTCTGAAAGCCTTGGCATTGGGCAATTATCGCCTGAGTTTCGGGCAAGGGCTGGTGCTGAGCACCGACTTCCGGCTGGGAAAATCGTTTTCGTTGTCTACATCCGAATACAGAAGCGGGGGAGTGAAGAAACACAGTTCTACCGACGAATACAATTATTTCCGCGGTGCAGCTGCTACAGTAGGCATATTGCCGTCACTCGATGTTTCGGCTTTCTATTCCCACCGTACGCTCGATGCTACGGTCGAAGAAGGAGAAATCGTTTCCATAGCCAAGACTGGTCTGCACCGTACGCAGAAAGAAGCCGACAAACGGAATGCCTGTGCCTTGCAGCTGGCAGGCGGAAACGTGACCTACGAAAAGAATGCGTTCAAGGTAGGAGCCACGGGCATCTATTATTTCTTCGACCGCCCTTACGAACCTGCCTTGCGCAAGTATGCACGCTATAACTTGCACGGCACCCGTTTCTACAATCTGGGCATAGACTATCGCTTACGCTTGGGCCGACTCTCGTGGACGGGCGAAGCGGCTACCGGTACGAAAGGATATGCTTTGCTGAACCGCTTGCGTTACGATTTCTCGCAGGATTATCATGCCCTGCTTATCCATCGTTTTTATTCCGGTGATTATTGGGCATGGTTTGCCCGTTCGTTTGGCGAGGGCAGTACTCCGCAAAACGAAAACGGCTGGTATCTGGCTGTCGAAGCTACGCCCTTTGCCCGCTGGAAGCTGTTTTCTTCGCTGGATTTCTTTTCCTTTCCCTGGTGGAAGTACCGCATCAGCAAGCCTTCGCAGGGTATCGATTTTATGTTTCAGGCCACCTATACTCCGCAGAAGAATCTTTCCATGTACCTCAACTATCGCTACAAGCGGAAAGAACGGGACGTAACGGGGACAAGCGGCGAAGTGACGCTTCCCATCTATCACCACCGGTTGCGCTATCGCCTGACTTACATGCCCGGCAATTTCGTGCTGCGTACTACGGCCGATTACAATCATTTCCGTCAGCAGGATGGGGGAGGATACCGTTTCGATCGCCGGCAGGGTTATCAGTTCACCCAGCTGTGTACGTATGTCTGTCCCCGTTTTCCCTTGTCGGCATCCTTGCAGGGGACTTATTTCCATACCGACGATTACGATTCACGCGTCTATGCGTCCGAACGTGGCTTGCTTTATACCTTCTATACGCCTTCGTTTTCCGGTCGCGGTTTCCGCTGGTCAGCCTACCTGCGCTACGACTTCCGCAACTGGCTGATGCTGATAGCCAAGTTCGGACAGACTGTTTATCAGGACCGCGACGAAATCAGTTCGGGCAACGACCTGATACGCAGTAACCGGAAGACAGACTTGCAGATGCAGCTTCGCCTGAAGTTCTGATGCCGTTATTCCTTACGGTTGCAATAACTGTTAAGTATCTGATGAACAACGGTATATCAGTTTATCTTCGCTTTATCAAAAATAAACTGTCAGTTTACAGGTTTTATACTTTCAGTTTGTCCGTAATAAACTGCCGGTTTATCGGTTTTAAACTGTCGGTTTATCGGCACTAAACTGCCGGTTTAATCAGGCTAAACTAAAATCGCATAAACTTGTGCAAGTTGGATAAAAGGGATATATTTGTATGTTCTTGCGTTGAGTGATGTAGTAGAGACGCAAACTTTTGCGTCTTTGTTGCGTGTAGGTATATATGCAATACACTTCTCTTGCCAGATAAATTAATGTGAATAAATACAGATAGCAATGACAGTTATTTATCCTTCTCCCATCTTTGGTTCTATACATTCCCGCCGTTTGGGAGTATCTTTGGGAATCAATCTGATGCCGGCCGACGGTAAGTTGTGTACGTTCAACTGCATTTATTGCGAATGCGGTTTCAACGAAGACTTCCGTCCCAAGCTTCCCCGTCCCACCCGTGAAGAAGTACGTCAGGCGTTGGAAGCCCGTTTGCAGGATATGCAGGCCAATGGTCCGACTCCCGATGTGCTGACCTTTGCAGGCAACGGTGAACCTACGGCCCATCCGCACTTTGCCGAAATCATCGACGATACACTGGCCTTGCGCGACCGTTACTTCCCGAATGCCAAAGTCAGCGTGCTGAGCAACTCTACGTTCATCCACAAGCCTGCCGTGTTTGCAGCCCTGAACAAAATAGATAACAACATCCTGAAGCTCGATACCGTGGACGAAGTCTATATCCACGACCTCGACCGTCCTACAGGCCGGTATTCGGTGAACGACATCATCGAAGGCATGAAAGCGTTTAAGGGCCGTTGCATCATTCAGACGATGTTTCTGAAAGGCAGTTACAAAGGCAAAGATATGGACAATACGTCGGACAAGTATGTGCTTCCCTGGCTGGAGAAAGTGAAAGAGATCGCTCCGCGTCAGGTAATGATCTACACCATCGACCGCGAAACGCCCGACCACGATCTGGCGAAAGCTACTCACGAAGAACTCGACCGCATTGGTGCGTTGGTCAAAGAAGCAGGATTTGCAGTAAGTGTTTCCTACTGACGTCCGGACAACTGTATCGGCTTAGAATAGTAACGATTTTTGCCCAGTTAGGAAAAAATTTTTTTCTAACTGGGTAATATTTTTTTCCTAACTGGGAAAAAATATTTGCTCTATTCTTGAAGTAAAATCTGTTGGTTTCTTATAATGTTATTTTCTCTAAACGGAGTTTTTTAGACCACTCTTGGTCTGTTTTGGATAATTCTTTCCTTAGTGGCTTTTGCGATATTTGCGATTCAAAAACGTAAACTTAAGGAAAGAAATATGAAGCAAGAACAGCAAAACCAGCAGCCCAAACGTATGAATCCTTATGTAGGATTACTGATGGGTATTTTGATAATACTCTTTCTTAACGGATTGATTGTACCTACCTTAACAGGCGGGCAGATTAAGCCGGCCGATTATGGTACGTTCATTGCCAAGGTAGATAGCGGACTGGTGGAGGAAGTTGTCATCAAGAGCGGACAGATTTATTTTACTGCCAGGGAAGGTAATGTAACTTCAGCCTACCAGACGGGTGCCATCAACGATCCACAACTGGTTGACAGGCTTTTACAGGCAAAGAGTCCGAATAAGGATGGAAAGATAGCTTTCAACCAGATTATCCCGCGCGAAAACTCTCCGTTGCTCAACTTTATACTGATGTGGGTATTGCCGGGGCTGATATTTTACCTCATCTGGCGACAGACCAGTAAAGCCATTCAGTCGCGTATGGGCAGTGGAGGAAACTTTATGTCGTTCGGTAAAAGCGGTGCCAAGATTTATGCCGACGCCGATGTGAAGACTACCTTTGCTGATGTAGCCGGACAAGACGAGGCAAAAGAGACGCTGACCGAAATTGTAGACTTCCTGCACAGTCCTAAAAAGTATACCGACATCGGTGCTTCTCTGCCGAAAGGTGCTTTGCTGGTGGGCCCTCCGGGAACGGGAAAAACCTTGATTGCACGTGCTGTTGCAGGTGAGGCTAAAGTGCCGTTTTTTGCTATTTCGGGTTCGGAGTTCGTACAAATGTTTGTGGGTATGGGAGCAGCCAAGGTACGCGACCTCTTCCGTCAGGCCAATGAAAAGGCACCCTGTATTATCTTTATTGACGAGATAGATGCCATTGGCAAGCGGCGCGATACAGGGTTGGGCGGTAACGACGAGCGTGAACAGACCCTTAACCAGCTACTTACCGAAATGGACGGATTTGACGGTCGTAAGGGAGTCGTGATATTGGCAGCCACTAACCGTCCCGAAAGCCTTGACAAGGCCCTGCTTCGTCCCGGTCGTTTCGACCGTCGTATTCAGATGGAACTGCCCGATCTGGAAGGACGGAAAGCCATCCTTGCCGTACACTTGAAGAAGGTGAAATGCGAAAAGATAGATATGGATGTGGTGGCACGGGCTACAGCTGGCTCTTCGGGTGCCGAACTGGCCAACATCGTCAACGAAGCTGCTTTGCGTGCTGTACGTATGGGGCGTAATAAAGTAATTACTGCCGATTTGGAAGAGAGCGTAGAAACAGTGATTGCAGGTGCACAAAAGAAAGGTAAGGTGATTTCGGCTGATGAGAAGAAAACGGTGTCTTACCACGAGATAGGACATGCCTTGGTGGCTGCTTTGCAGAGCCATTCGGCACCTGTGCACAAGATTACCATTGTGCCGCGCACGTCGGGTGCGCTGGGCTATACCATGCAGGTGGACAAAGGCGAGCAGGTACTGATGAGCCGTGAAGATCTCTTCAACCGCATTGCTACCCTGACTGGCGGACGAGCTGCCGAAGAAGTAGTGCTGGGCAGTGTCAGTACGGGGGCTTCGAACGACATCGAGCAGGCTACCCGCCTGGCACGGGCTATGGTCACCCGATATGGTATGAGCGAAAAATACGACATGATGGGACTGGAAACGGTAAACAATGCCTATCTGGGTGGTGATACTTCACTGACCTGTTCGTCGGAAACGGCGGCAGACATCGACCGTGAAGTATTGAAAATGATTACCGAAGCCCATCAGAAAGCCCGTAAGCTTATCTCCGATCATCTGGACATCATGCACGAGGCAGCCAACTACTTATTGGATAAGGAAACCATCACCGGCGAGGAGTTCATGGCCATCGTGCGCAAGTATCAGTCTTAATTCCACTGTTTCAGGTCGTATTCCGCCTCTACTTTCTTTTCTACATCGTCGGGCAGGGCGGGGAAGAAGTCGATGCCTGTGATGCGCTCTACCTGATCCACTGAATTGACGTAGCTGTCCAGCGGACGATTGCCGGAGGTATTCTTATAGATGAAGCCGATGGCGCGTGGCTGCTGGCTGCCGGTGCAGAGAATGACTTTGAAGAAAGCGTCGGGGACGGCTATTTTATGCTTGCTTCCGATGGTGCGTGGCTGGCGGTTGTAGAAGATAGGGCCGCAGGCAATGTAGATGGGTCCTTCTTGTTCGGCCCAGCGGCGGCAGGCTTCTTCCAGTTCTTTCCAGTCGCCGCGGTTCAGGTTGTGGTTCTGTGGGCAGATGTTGGTCATGTAGAAACTTTCCTGCATGGCACGCCAGTGCCAGCGGTTGTCGCCGGCGGGGCACATGTGGCCGCGGTCCCAGCCCGAGTGTTTGTAGTCGTCGGTGGTGACGGCTTTGTCGGCGGGCAGGTCGGGGTCGGGCAGGAATTTGTCGGAACGGCTTTCGCGTTCTACCAGCTTGTCGCGGTTCAGCTCCCACGCCACCCAGTTGGGTATGTTCAGCCGACTGTTGAAGGATACGGTGTAGCCTTTGCGCTTCAGGATGGTTTCGGGCACGTTCTTCAGCGGTGCAGGCAGTTCGAGGCCTTGTGCGTCGGTTACAGTGGATGATGGTTGCGTGGTGCTGTTCTGCGACAGGTTTTCATTCAGCAGTTGCGGCAGCCGGTCGAGGCGGATGTTGCCCGACTTCAGGGCATTGTTCAGCGGACCGTAACCGATGAAGGCGGCACACACCAGCAGAACAAACCATACCACACCTTTGGAGCTTTTCTTTTTCGATTTTCTTCTTGCCATGACGGGTTTCAAAATAAGGTTTCAGACTCCAAAGGTAGTGATATTTTTCGGACTTGGTTACACTTAATTCATCGGCTCTACCGTATAGCCCTGTTCCTGAAGCAGCTTCAGCAAGCCACGCTGACCGGGCAGGTGTCCGGCACCTACGACAACCAGGGTGGGAGACTGCTTCATGATGGCGGGCAGTTGGCGGGCCCAGTCGGCGTTGCGGCGATATATCAGTGCGTCCATTTCTTCGGGGGTACTGTCGCAGGCATTGTTCACCTTTTCTTCGGTGATGGCGAGCAGTTCGTCCAGGTCTTGCTTCATGTAGGCCTGAGTCATGCGCAGGCTTTGGTCGATGCTCTGGTCGATATGCGTGGCGGTGCAGTGCAGCAGGAGCGCCTGTCGTGTCAGGGCTTGTGAGTTGTAGAGGACATCTACTTGCAGGGCAATGCTTTCCAGTCCGCCTACTTTCTTTCCGGCCTGCCGTGCCTGTGTCTGAAACCAGGTGTCGAGCTGTTCCTGCGGGTTGAATCCTTTCAGCGATTTCATGGCCAGTGCCACGGCCAGCTGGGTAGTGATGGCAGCAGGTTTCAGCTTATTGAACAGGGCAAGGTCTACGCCCATGTAGTTCTTTACTACAGCAGCAATGGTGTCGTATTGTGCCTGTGTGAACAGGCTTTTCAGTGTGGTGTCGGCCGGCAGCATCATGGCTTGCTGCATCTTCATCATGTTTTCGGGCTTCATGGCTTCGTCCATTACGAGTTCGCCATACACCTGCTCGGTCTGGTCGATGGCCTGTTGCAGGGCAGAGATGCTGTCCTTGATGCTGAGCGGAGCCAGGTGGTGTGTACCCATGACGTACGAAGGACGGTCGAGTCCGTTGCCCGATACTTTCCATAACAGTTGCGCCTGAGCGCCGAGGGCGATGCAGAGAAGCATCACAAGTGCGAGTGTCTTTTTCATTGCGGTCATTTTTTTATGGTTTTGTTTCATTAGTCGTTGCAGAGTTGTTTTTATTGCAGGCTATTTGTCTTTTGTGAATTCTATATTCCTTATTGTAACGATTGCTATTGCAATGGTCAGGAGCAGGGATATGCAGGCGGCAAACAGGACAGCTTGCCAGAAGTGGTCTTTTATCAGATAGATGAATGCCCAAAAAGAGGTGAAAGCGGTGAATGCGCCTGCGTAGAAACATCGTTGAAAAGATAAGGGATTCTTCAGCGGGCGTATTGTCTTTCCGCAGTGCGGGCATCGGATGCTGAAGTGGGTACTGATGAAACAGTACTTCAGTCGCGAGGGGATACCTATTGGTTCGGAGCAATAAGGACATTGATTTTTCATCGCATATCTGTTAATGGGTTAGACTGTCTTTTCTTTCTTTTGCTGATGCAAAGTTAGGATGGATTCAAGAGGATTTAGGTTAACGTTGCGTTAATGTCAGGTTAACGTTGGCGATGGTAGAAGTGGATGCCGTGAAGGCCACTTGTGATGCGGTTGTAGAACACTTGCACGGCTCGCGAGCCGTGCAAGTGTTGCTCGCGAGCCGTACAAGTGTCCCACAAATGGAATGCAAGTGTTGCTCACGAAGGGTGAATTATCTTTTCTTTTGTGGTTCACGTTTCACAGCAAAACAGCTCATAATAAGCATGTTGCTGTGAAAGGTCACGCATCGGGGACGTTTCGGCTCAAATGTCGATGCCCATGATGTAATCGTTCATATAATATCCGTTTCCGATGGGGAAGTCGCCTTCGCGCACTTTTGTCATGCCCATGTGCTGGTAGAATCCTAAGGCGGGGTTGTGGCGGTTTACGTTCAGTTCCATGCGGCAGGGAGCGGGATGCACTTCCTTGATGTATCGGATGGCTTCGCGGAAGAGGAACTTGCCGCAATGTGCCTTCTGAAAGTAGGGCAGTACGTATATCTTCTGCAAGTGGAACAGGTCTTCGCCTTCGGGCTGTACGGAAACGTAGCCTGCCGCTTCGCACTCTTCGTAGGCGATGAGGTAGACGTGGCCTTCTTCTTCCATTTGCTTGCGGATGTTTTCGGGCGAATACATCCAGTCCATCATGTAATCTATCTGTTCGGGTGTAAGGATGCTGCGATATGTGGCAGGGAATACCTGCTGCGCCAGTTTCTGAATGAGTTCGCAGTCGGCGACGGTTGCTTTTCTGATAGTGAACATTTGTGGTTTCTTTTTAATGGTTATTTGTGACTTTATTCAAGCGTCTTTTGCGGGAAAGCCTTTTTCACGAACGTGCTGTCGTTCCGTTGGCGGTAGGTTACGGTTTGCCGGCGGGTGGAATCGTTGGGGATGGCGGTCACGTCGCCCTGAGTGGTGAAGTACACGTAACTGCCCGACCACGAGTCGTAGAAGCGGTATACCCGGCATCCGTCGTGCTCGAAAAGGTAGCTGACACGGTAGTCGGGATTGTTGGCCGATTGGGATTCTGAAACGGAACGTTGCATGACGCAAGAGGTGACGGCCATGCCTGCCAGCAGCAGGAAAACAGAGGTTCGGAGAAGTTTTTTCATTTTTATGGTTATTGTTTGAACCCAAAGATACACAGATTTGTTTCTATTTCAGGTATCTTGCCGGACAATTATTGTTAACATGCAGATTGACGTCTGTGCCTGTCGCTTTTTTTGTTGCAGCACGAAGCCGATAGATTTTCTTTATCGGGCGATAGAAAAATCCGATGGAATTTAGTGCCGGATATCACAATATGTTTTCATACATTTGCAGCACAAGAAACAATCAATACAGAATATTAACCTATTAAAAAGAAACGATTATGACTAAGAGTATCAAAGGAACCCGCACAGAGAAGAATCTGATGACTTCATTCGCCGGCGAATCGCAGGCACGTATGCGTTACACTTACTTTGCCAGCGTGGCCAAGAAGGAAGGTTACGAACAGATTGCTGCCATCTTCCTGGAGACTGCCGAGCAGGAGAAAGAACACGCTAAGCGTATGTTCAAGTGGCTCGAAGGCGGCATGGTAGAGATTACAGCCAGCTATCCCGCAGGCGTGATCGGTACAACCCTCCAGAACTTGCAGGCTGCCGCTGCCGGCGAGAACGAAGAGTGGTCGCTCGACTATCCCAAGTTTGCCGACATCGCCGATGAAGAAGGTTTCCCCGAAATCGCCCTGATGTACCGCAACATCGCTGTAGCCGAGAAGGGACACGAAGAGCGTTATCTGGCTTTCGTGAAGAACATCGAGAATGCTACCGTATTTGCCAAGGAAGGTGAAGTGGTATGGCAGTGCCGCAACTGCGGATTCATCTATACAGGTAAGGAAGCTCCCGAGCTGTGCCCTGCTTGCCTCCATCCGCAGGCTTACTTCGAAGTGAAGAAAGAAAACTGGTAAGATACGGATTACCATAAACAATCAACCCCATTGGCGGAGCCGGAACGGCCGCAGCCAATGGGGTTGCTGTTTTTAGAGGGAGGAGAGGGATATTATTTCTTTCCTTCAGCCTCGTCGGCATGGTGCGGATAGTCGATGGTGTAGTGCAATCCGCGGCTTTCCTTGCGCTCCATGGCTTGCTTGGTGATGAGGTAACCTACATTGATCATGTTGCGCAGTTCGCACAGCTCGCGAGTGGCCTTGCAACTCTTGAAGAGGCGTTCGGTCTCCTCGTAGAGGATGTCCAGACGGTTCCAGGCACGGGTCAGGCGGACGTTGCTGCGTACGATACCCACGTACGACTCCATAATCTGATTTACTTCCTTCATGCTCTGTGTGATGAGTACGCGTTCTTCGTTACTGATGGTACCTTCATCGTTCCATTCGGGGATGTCGTCGTTGAAGTCGTAACGTTCGAGCACGCTCAACGCATGTTTGGCAGCAGCGTCGGCATAGACCACGGCTTCGATGAGCGAGTTTGATGCTAGACGGTTACCGCCGTGCAGGCCTGTACACGAACATTCGCCGATGGCGTACAGGCGGCGGATGCTGCTCTGTCCGTCCAGGTCGACTTTGATACCGCCGCAAAGGTAGTGGGCGGCAGGTGCTACGGGGATGTAGTCCTTGGTTATGTCGATGCCAATGCTGAGGCACTTCTTATAGATGTTGGGGAAGTGGCGTTTGGTCTCTTCGTGATCTTTGTGCGTAACGTCCAAGTAGACGTGGTCCTCACCGCGTTGTTTCATCTCGTTGTCGATGGCGCGTGCCACGATGTCGCGCGGAGCCAGTGAGAGGCGAGGGTCGTACTTCTGCATGAACTCCTTGCCGTCCATGGTGCGGAGTACGCCGCCGTAACCGCGCATGGCTTCGGTGATGAGGAAGGAAGGACGGTCGCCCGGATGATAGAGCGCCGTGGGGTGGAACTGGATGAATTCCATGTCCTTCACCGCTCCCTTGGCACGATAGACCATGGCAATGCCGTCGCCCGTGGCAACCAGCGGATTGGTGGTATGACGATAGACGGCTTCGCAACCTCCTGTAGCCATCACGGTCACTTTAGAGAGGAAGGTATCTACTTCGCCCGTAGCTTCGTTCAGCACGTAGGCACCGTAGCACTTGATACCAGGTGTGTAGCGTGTCACGATGATGCCCAAGTGATGTTGCGTGATGATTTCTACTGCATAGAAGTTGGTGAATATGGTGATGTTGGGATGCTGCTTCACGGCTTCGATGAGCGAAGTCTGTATTTCGGCTCCCGTATTGTCCTTGTGGTGCAGGATGCGGAACTCCGAGTGTCCGCCCTCTTTGTGCAGGTCGAAGTTTCCGTCTTCTTTCTTGTCGAAGTTGACGCCCCAGTTGATGAGTTCCTTGATTTGGGCGGGTGCATTACGTACTACTTTTTCTACCGCCGCGCGGTCGCTGATCCAGTCGCCGGCAATCATGGTGTCTTCGATGTGCTTTTCGAAGTTGTCCACGGCCAGGTTGGTTACCGAGGCGATGCCTCCTTGTGCAAAATAGGTGTTGGCCTCTTCCATTCCGGCCTTACAGATGAGGGCTACCGTCCCCTTTTCCGCCACTTTCAGGGCAAAACTCATACCGGCTATACCTGAGCCGATGACGAGGAAATCGAACTTTCTTACCATAATGTATATTATTAGCAATTGCAAAACTACAAAATAAGTGCATTGCTTGTGCGCTTTCCTGCTGAAAATACATACCTTTACCGCAAAAAACAAAGAAACTATGGATAGAGTGTTCCATGCCCGCATTGCTACGGGCCGTTACTTGGCGTTACTTTTGTTTACCTTCATGCTGGTCTATTGCCTGTGGGTGAAGTACATTTTGATAGCTGTTCTGTGGGGCATTCTGTTGCTTCATTTCATCGAAAAGATTATTCACACTACGTATACGCTGACCACCGACGGCCGTCTGCTGATTTATGAAGGGCGTTTTTCGCGTCTTCGTGAGCGTCCGTTGTCCGAGGTGGTATCAGTAGAACGCCGTTCATCCATGCAGGTAGCGGGCTGTGCACTGGTGCGCTACGTGCTGATCACTTATCGGGATGGCAAGCACGACGCCCTCCAGCCGACAGATGAGGAAGAGTTCATACGGGTGCTGGAGAAGCGGCGGCGGGAATGCGGCTTGTAGTTACTCGGAAGCCGATGAGGGAAGAAAAGGCTCTACAACGGTATTTGATTTTGCGTATAAAGCCTTCGTATAGGTGAACTTGCCTTTAAACTGTTTTGTTTTTTCACTGAATTCATCTTTCAATGTCAGCAGATAGGTGTTGCATATTTCTTCGTAATATACGGTGATTTCGTAGGTCATTTGGGTATAAGGGGGAACAATTGTGCTTTCTTTCATGTGCAGGGAACCGGGATATTCGCTGTAACCTTCGCTGTAATAAATGCTATCTCCCAAATAATAAATAGGAAGACTGTCGCAACTTTCGATGTTGAAAGCTTGTGGATCGTTGCTTTCCCAAACGACTTTTGTTTTTGGGTCGGTTGTTGCATCGTAGGTGATTGTGGCTTCTGTTGGGTTTTCAAAGACTGTAGGAGCTAATTTTTCTTCGAACTGTCTGCTGCTTTCCTCGAAGAACTCGATGTGGGAGAACACGTAGTTTTCGGGTCTTGCGTCGTCATCCGAACAACTTGCAAGAAGGATGCAAAGCATACCTGCAATTAATGGAAAGAATCTCGGTGTTTTCATAAAATTGAATTTAAACATGTTTACTGGCGTAAAAATAGCTTTTCTTATCGGATAATCCAATCTTTTTCTTTCTGTTTAACATATTCTGTCATAAAACCTATGCCGATAGATTAGAAAATAGATAGAAGAGATGTTCTCAACGGAAGCAAATTGTTTTATTTTTCTGAATAAAGCTTAAATATATTTCTTAGTTTGCAGTCTTTTAGGGATCACTGCGTCCATATCATGCAGAATAAAAAAACTGAAGAATATGGAATTGAATTGTGCGATTTTGCATGCCGACCAAGAAACGATTAACAGACTGGAGGAATACATCGGTAAAGTACCCTTTTTGTCGTTACGCGGTAAATACACTAATCCGCTGGAAGCATTGAAAGAGTATTATGAAACGAAAGTAGAAGTCTATTTTGTCGGTATCTGCCAGGAATATGAAGGTGGAATTGGCGGTATGGATTTTTGCAGAATGCTTTCTTTGCCTACCCGTGTGATTTTTGTGGCGGAAAGCAGCCGGTATGCAGCCGAATGTTTTCGGTTGGATGCTTTGGACTATCTGGAAGGCGAGGTAGAATTTTCCATTTTCTTTCAGGCAGTCAATAAGGCTGTACGTTGGTTTGCTTTGCAGAACAGTCCGGTGGCCGAAGGAGTGCCTAAGAAAATGGCAGTCGAAGATGCGCCCCGTATGATTTATGTCAGGTCGGATAACCGGATTATCAGGTTGGAACTGAGTGAGATTAACTATATTGAGGGTTTGGGCGATTATGTCAAAATCTTCTGCCGGAGAAGTTCGAAGCCGGTTATCAGTCTGTGCAGTATGAAGTATCTGGAGGAAAAATTGCCTGCGGATGAGTTTATACGCATACACCGCTCGTTCATTGTCCGTAAGGGCTGCATTGATGCTATCGGGCGAAGTTCGGTTATAGTCGAAGAGAAAGACGTTCCGATTGGCGATGCTTATCGTGAACGGTTGAAGCATTTTATTTCGCGATTGGCTGTACTGTGACTGATTCAGTTGGTTAGGAGTAGTTCCTTATAGACTTTCAATATTTGTCCGGATAGTAGGCAACATTCCTCCCGAAGGTAGGCGACCTTCGGGCTGATAGTAGGCAACCTTCTGTATGATGGTAGGAAGTATTCGTTATCGGATGTGAATATGTTTTGTCATTATACATATTCTTTTCCTATTCTCTTTCCAATAAAGCAGATTTGTTCCTTTTTATCTGTTTATTTCAGTTTGAATTTCGATATCTTTTCGCCGAAGGTTAGATTCAGGTTCAGGCTGAAGCGGTTTTCTTGCATCAAGTTGCTGCGCGAATTGATTTGTTTACGCCAGGTGGCACCCAACGACAGGTAGGAATAACGTATCGGAAAACTTACGCCTATGTTGGTTTCGAGATAGTACATCTTACCGTTTTTCAGGTTGATATATGAGTTGCTGAACCCCAGACCACCCATAATTTCGGTGCATCGCGGCAGGCGTGGATTGGTAGCGTAGATGCCGCCAATGTTGACTTTGTGCTGGTTTTCGTATTTCATCGAAGTGTACGACGATACGTTTCGGCTCCAGTCTACATAATTATAGTCGATGGCAGTTGTCCAGTGTCCATTGTGGAGCGAGATACCTGTGCCGATGTGCATGGGCAAGTATTGCGTAGGACTATGGTAACTTTTATCGAGGCTTTCGCTGGTAGACGAGTTGGAGTAAGTCAGTGTGTTGTCGTGACTTATTTTCATGGAAGGGGCGAATACCAGTCCGAACGACCATGTACGTTGTTGATGGTCGGCCAGTTCGTAATAGATTCCCAAGTCTGTGTAGAAAGCTTTCTTGGTGGATTCGTATTGTACAACGGCACTTTCCTGGGTTTCGCTTTGTGTGGCTGTGCCCAGTACCATACCCAAGTTGATACCTACAGACAGCTGGGGTGTCAGAGCAAAGGCGTTGGTGATGTAACAGCGGTACAATCCTCCGGTACCTTCGAATGATGAGTAGGTATAAGCACCCGGATCACCTTCTATTTCTTCTTCTGTCTGTATCAGATAACCTATGCTGCTGTAAGGCGATGCTCCGATCATGGCATACCATCGGGGCAGGACGCGGAATCCCAGACTGAAACGGTTAGGATTGCCGGTCAGACTTGAGCTGTTGTCGCTAAGGAAAGAATAACGTGCATAGGCAGCCGATGCACCCAGATCGAAAGTGAAGCAAAGGGTGTCCATGTGGGTGATGGCGGCGGGATTCAGGGTGTTCTGGAATCCGTTGCGGTTCAATGCGATACCAATATTTCCCATACCGGCATAACGTCCGCCTTCACCGTTGTTCAGTTCGCCGATGCCGTACATGGATGTAGGCAGGTTGGTGGTGTTCTGTGCCGGACAGAACAGGCAGAAGAACAGGCATATGCCTGACAGTATGATGATTTTTTTATGATTGTGTTTCATAAGTTTCATTGCTCGTTATAGATTTTTATTCTGATATCAAGTCTGCATTGCCTGTCTTTATCGGGAGCATTGGTGAATACCACCTGATTGAAAGTAGTGGCCATTTCTCCTTCTTCCAGGCTCATCAGCAACTTTTGCCGTTTGTTGCCCCATGTTCCGAAATTGTTTCGGATGAACTGGGTCATGTCAAAAGAGTAATAGGTTTCGCGGCCGTACATTTCGTCTATGGTCAGGTTACCAGTCTGTACCGTTACGCCGTCGCTGCCATAGACATAATCTTCCAGAACATTGTTTTCGTCGGTGATGTAAAGTCGCAGTTCTTCGGGGAGCTGACTGACTTCGTTGTACGAGTGTGCCAAAGGATACAGGTAGAGGGTAGCACTTTCTATCGAAACTATTTCTCCTGCGCTTTGCAGTTCGTTCAGGTCAGGAAACTCGATTTGATTGTAGTAACCCGTCAGTCCTTGCAGATAGGCACGGTAGCCCATGCTGCTGGCATGAACCAGATTTCCGATACCTCCGCTGATGCTGTCGAGTGAAGTGTTTGTGGTGTTGTGTCGAACGCTGGTATATGCATATTCGCTATTGACGCTGAAGGTCAGTTTGCTTTCGGTAGTTTGGTTGGAGATATCGCGGTAGTGCAGGTTGATGCTCATCGAAGAGTCGTTCACCAGAAAGCCGGTGATGCAGCTACCGTCAAGATCGGCTACAAGAGCAAGACCGGGAAACGTCTTCTTAAAGTTTTCCTGTGAGTTGAGATAATCGTTCTCGGTGAGGATGTCGTTGAACAGTTGTTGGCCCATTGCGTCGGGCAGGCGTACCGTTACTTCACGTTGCCGGCCGGGTTGCGGCAGATAGCTGAAGCGAGTCAGTGGGACATCTTCCGTAGCCATGATGGTGGTATTGTACAAGTCTTCGTCATTATCGAGCACGATGGGTGATTTCAGTCGGTAGACTGATATGTACTGGGGCGTCAGCGTATCGCCCCAATAGTGTCCGCTGGGAATCATGCGCAACACCAGTGAGTCGAACTGGTAATCGTGTCCGCTGGAGGTGCTGAAGGAGTTTTTCGAGTATTCGGCACAGTAAGTGGCTGACACTTCGCCCCACAGGGTGTCCTGATAGTGGCCGAATTGGCAGATGGTGTCTTCGCGCGTTTCGATGGAGTCCAGCAGAATGGTGCTCAGGTCTACCGTGCAACTGTTGGTGAATATGTTGTAGAATGAGCTTTCTACCAGACTGCTCCCTAAACTGGAGTTATTGTCTTGGCAGGCGTAGCATACGATGATGGCCGCAAGCAGGCTATACAATAGTTTTCTCATAGTGTTCCGTTTTCACTTTTTCTGCAAAGGAAAAGGAAAAGTAGGGCATGCTCCTATCAAAATCGGCGGTTGGGCCATTTTTGCCGTTAAACGCTTCGGACGGCTGCCTGAAGGGCGTTTATCGGATATTGACCCCTGTTGGTCGGTTCTTTTTGCATACATCCGGAGCATGGTCTATTTTCGCCACGCAATACAGACGGGGAAAAAAGGATAATTCGCGAGTTCCTTTCCCTCGATTGCTGGGCAAACAGCTTACGGAACATGAATTAAATCATTAAACAAACAGTTTTATATGTATATGAATCGATTATTATTGGGAATGATGCTGCCGCTGGTCCTGCTGGCCGGAAGCAGCTGTACGGACGATGACGAGTACACGCAGGGACAATGGATGAAGCGATCGGGCTTCGAGGCCGAACCGCGTGCCTATGCCTGCAGCTTCACCATCGACGAGAAGGGATACTTGTGTGGAGGTTTTCGTGGAGCAAATAAAGAATATATGAATGACCTCTGGGTGTACGACATGAATAACAACAACTGGGAACAGCTGGCCAACATGCCGACCGTAGGCCGCAAGTATGCTACGGGTTTTGCACTGAACGGGAAGGGATATGTGACTACAGGCTCGGTGAAAGACGGAAGCTACTCGAACTATGTAGCCGATACGTGGGAGTATGATCCGGTTTCGGACTCGTGGACGCAGAAAGACGATTATAAAGGAGGTCCGCGCGACGGTGCCTTGGCATTTGTGATAGGTGGATATGCTTATGTAGGTACGGGCTACAACGAAGACACACAGGGCAGTTACAAGGACTTCTACCGTTTCGATCCCAATGCGGCAGCCGGCTCGCAGTGGACGAAAGATGCCGGTAACGGCGGAGGACCCGAAAAGCGTGCCTATGGTACGGCTTTCGTCATCGACGATGTGGCTTACGTGTGTTGCGGCACGGATAACAGTACCAATCTGAGCGACTTCTGGAAGTTTGACGGAACTACCTGGACGCAATTGCGCGACATTGCCAATACGAACAGCGACGAAGACTATGACGACGATTACGCCATTGCCCGTTATAGCACGGTGTCTTTCGTCATCGACGGTTATGCTTACATTGCGACCGGCTACCGGAGCGGTGTGACAGCCGACTATTGGAAGTACGATCCCGATCAGGATTTGTGGTACGGCGACTCAGATGACGACTTTACGCCGCTGACCGACGTGCACAATAACTATTCGGGAGCCTCTTCACGCGACGGAGCGGTATCGTTCTCGAACGGAAAACGGGGCTTTGTACTGACCGGACAGTCGGGAGGAAGTTACTTTGACGACGTGTACGAACTGTTGCCCGACGAGCAGGAAGATGTATAATGCAAAGAAGGAAAAAGAAATGTATCGTGTGAAGCTGACGTTTATTGTGAAGACGGGTATGTTGTCTGTAATGGCAGCATACCTTTCTTGCTGTATGGGTGGTTCGCGCCCGGCCGGGGCGAACGAGTTGCGTTGCCTGACGTTGGAAGTAAATGGAGGGTATGGTTATGCGATTCTGTGTGGCGAAGATACGCTGATTCGCCAGACCCGCATACCGGCCATTGGCGGAGGAAAGGCGTTTGACACCCGCCGCGATGCCATGCAGGTAGGGAAACTGGTTTGCCGGAAACTGTTTGATGGAGAATCGCCTTCGGTCACTCCCGACGAGGTGAAAGAGGCCCTGAAACAGGCGCGCAACAAATAAATCTATGGCTATGCTGCCCGTATTTGAAATACTTGTTGTATCTTGCGAGCAAATATCTATAAACGTTAAAATGCCATGGATAAATATCAAATTGCCATTATCGGCGGAGGTCCTGCGGGATATACGGCTGCCGAAGCTGCCGGAAAGGCAGGAATGAGTGTGGTACTTTTCGAGAAAAACAGCCTCGGAGGCGTCTGTCTGAACGAAGGCTGCATCCCTACCAAGACATTGCTGTATTCGGCCAAGACGTACGACGGCGCACGCCATGCGGCGAAGTATGCCGTTTCGGCAGAGAACGTCGGGTTCGACCTGCCCAAAATCATTGCCCGCAAGCAGAAAGTGGTGCGTAAGCTAGTGCTGGGAGTGAAGGGAAAACTGACCGCCCACGGTGTGAAGATAGTGACCGGCGCGGCCGAAGTGGTGGACAAGAACCACGTGCGTTGTGGCGAAGAGGTGTACGAGTGCGACAACCTGCTGCTCTGCACCGGTTCGGAGACCTTCATTCCGCCCATTGCGGGAGTCGACACCGTGCCCTACTGGACGCATCGCGATGCGCTCGACAACAAGGAATTGCCCCAATCGCTGACCATTATCGGCGGTGGAGTCATCGGCATGGAGTTCGCTTCGTTCTTCAACAGTCTGGGCGTGCAGGTGACGGTTGTCGAAATGATGGACGAGATTCTGGGCGGTATGGATAAAGAGCTTTCGGCCCTCCTGCGTGCCGAGTACGCCAAGCGTGGTGTGAAGTTCATGCTCAGTACGAAGGTCGTTTCGCTGGCGCTGGCCGAAGACGGCAGCGGACAGGTACAGGTGAATTACGAGAACGCTGAGGGCGTGGGTTCGGTTGTGGCTGAGCGGTTGCTGATGAGTGTGGGCCGTCGTCCGGTGACGAAAGGTTTCGGACTGGAAAATCTGGAACTGCAGAAGACCGAACGGGGTAGCATCGTGGTGGACGAACACATGCAGACATCCTTGGCGGGCGTATACGTCTGTGGCGACCTGACAGGTTTCTCGCTGCTGGCACATACTGCCGTGCGCGAAGCCGAGGTAGCAGTCAACCACATTGCCGGCAGGGAAGATGCGATGAGCTACCGTGCCATCCCCGGTGTGGTATATACGAATCCCGAGATAGCCGGCGTGGGCGAGACGGAAGAGTCGCTGCAACGGAAAGGTATTGCGTGTCGTGTGGTCAAGTTGCCGATGGCTTACAGTGGTCGTTTTGTGGCCGAAAACGAAGGTGTCAACGGAGTATGCAAGCTGTTGATTGCCGACGATGACACCATTCTGGGCGCACACGTGCTGGGCAACCCGGCCAGCGAAATCATCACCCTGGCAGGTATGGCGATAGAGCTGAAACTGACTGTGGCAGAGTGGAAAAAGATTGTTTTCCCGCATCCCACGGTAGGCGAGATTTTCCGCGAGGCACTGTGAGTTTGAGAGACACAAGTACGGCTCGTGAGCCACACTTGCACGGCTCGCGAGCCGTACTTGTGTCCTACACGAGCCGTGCAAGTGTTTCTCACAGCCCCTTTTTCCCCCTGTATAAAACCCCGGCCGTTTGCTCCTGAAACCCCGGGCATTTCCCCGTAAAACCCGGCGGGTTTTCTACGGAAACTCCGGGCGTTTTCTTCCGAAACTCCAGCCTTTTTTCTTCGAAACTCCGGCCTGTGCCGCAAAAAAGCTCTGCTTCCGCTTGCGTATTCGTCGGCTTTTTGCTTCATTTGCTTCACTGAATATCACAGATGACTATGAAGCGGATTATCCTGCAGGCGTGTTGCCTGCTTTTGTTTTCTTGGCTGTTCGCGCACCGTGCCTCTGCACAGCAGGCCGACAGTGTGGCGACGCTTGCCTCGCGCATCGATACCTTGTTGAAGTATGAGTTGCCTGCCGGTGCCCATGCCGGCCTTTGCATTTACGACCTTACTGCCGGACGTATGCTCTACGAATATCAGGCCGACAAGCTGTCGCGCCCGGCTTCGACCATGAAGGTGATGACGGCCATTACGGCCCTGTCGCAGCAGGGCATCGACGAACCTTTCCGCACCGAACTGTGGACCCGTGGGCGCATCGTGGGCGATACGCTGAAAGGTGACCTGTACGTCGTAGGCGGTTTCGACCCCGAACTGGACGAAACCGACCTGAAGGAGTTGATTGGCGGACTGACAGAGCGGGGCATCCGTGTGCTGGACGGACGCATTGTGGGCGATGTATCGATGAAAGATTCGCTCTATTGGGGAACGGGCTGGTTGTGGGACGACACTCCTTCCACCTTTCAGCCCTATCTTTCGCCGCTGATGCTCAACAAAGGTGTGCTGCAAGTCACGCTGCGTCCTGCCGAACGTGGCCTGGCGGCACGAGCCGAATGCAGTCCGGCTTCTACCTATTATACTATAGATAACCGGACACGCAGCCGTACGTCTGCCGCAGGTCCCTTGCGGGTGGACCGCAACTGGTTGGAAAACGGCAATTGCGTCAGCCTGCGCGGCAATGTGCAGTCGGCAGTGACCCGGTCGCTCAACTTGTTCGATTCGGGCCGCATGTTTATGCACGTCTTTGTGGAGCGCCTGCAGGAAGCGGGCATCCGCTGCATGTCCGTTGCCGACAGCACCCGCGAAGCCATTGCGTCGGCCTACAGTTTCGGCGAACTTCCCCACGATTCGCTGTCCGTAAGACTGGCACGGCACGAAACCCCCATGCAGACTGTGCTCAACGTAATGCTGAAAGAGAGCGATAACCTGAACGCCGAAGCCATGCTGTGTCGCGCGGGCGTGCTGGCTACGGGCAAGAAACGCGTTTCTGCCGACGACGGGCTGGACGCCATGCGAGCACTGATTCGGAAAATCGGACTGAATCCTTCCCAATACAAACTGGCCGACGGTTGCGGCCTTTCGCACTACGACTATCTATCACCCGAGCTGTTGGTGGCCATGTTGCGCTACGCCTATTCGCGCACCGACATCTTTGCCCCGCTCTACAAGGCCATGCCTGTAAGCGGCATGGACGGTACGTTGAAGTACCGCATGGGATACGGCACACCGGCCTTCCGGCAGGTACATGCCAAGACAGGCTCGTATACCGGCATCAATGCGCTGGCTGGCTATCTGAAGACAAAAGGCGGACACTGGGTAGCCTTCGCCATCATGACGCAGAACGCGCTTTCGGCACGTCAGGCACGGGCCTTTCAGGATGCGGTCTGCGAGTCGCTTTGTTCCTTACCGTTCGAATAAGCGCGGTAGCGGGCGGGCGACATGCCTACATGCGCTTTTACGTATTTGCCGAAGAATGACTGGTTGGGGAAGTTGAACATCTCGGCAATCTCCTTGACAGACTTGTCCGAGTGCTTCAACTGATATTTTATCTGTTCGATGGCGTATTCGTTGATCCATTCGGTAGGTGTGCGTCCGCTGACCTCTTTGATAGCGCTGGAGATGTATTTGGGCGAGTAGCACAACCGGTCGGCATAGTGGCTCACGGAGCGGTGTATTCCGCCGTCTTCTGCCACTTCCTCCATAAATTGTTTGAAAATCCGTTTGCTGCGGTCGGCTTCCATTCCGGTTTCTTCGATTGTATCGGAATGTTTTTGGATGCCTACCAGCATTTCGTAGAACAGGGCAGAGAAGAGATGTTCCAGAATTTCCTGCCGGTAGCGGTGCGAAGTATCGCTTATTTTGTCCATGATCAATTGGGAGTACTGGCTGAAAGTACGGCTGTTTTTGGTCTTTTCTTCCGATGCTTTGGCAAAGACGGGGTTTTTATAGATGTAATACAGCGCCTTTTCGGTCGCTCTTCCCCGCTTTATGGTCTGCTGCAGAAATTTGGTAGAGAAGCCTATCATGCCGACCTTGTGCTGGGGGCTGAGCAGCATATTACTTACAATCATGGTAGGGAGACATATAAATGTTTCTCCTTCCTGCAGCTGATAATCCTTTCCGTTGACGGTTAGCTGCATTTTTCCCTCGATGCAGGTTACGATGATGAACAGGTTCAGTCTTATCATCCGGCTGGAGTAGGGCAGGTTGTCTATGTTCCGTGCCACAATGACGTTGTCATCTACGTAGTCTACATATTCTCCTTGCATTTCTTCTTTGTATTTTTTGAAGTCGTCAATGTCTACTGCAATAATCGTTTCTTCTTTCGTATACATATTCTATATGGATTATTTAAGTTCCGTTTTTTGTTTTAGTAGTCAGGCTGATGTTCTGTATTCAGCCGGACACTGCGCTGGCAGATGTGTTCTTTTCTTCCGCTGCAAAGGTGTAGAATATTGGGAAATATAGACTGTTCTATTTCTCATAAAAGTTGTTCTTTTGTTCTTTATGTAATATTTTTTAAGAAAATATGCCTATTTGTGGGAAATATAGAACATCCATTCAGGCATATAGATAACATCTGGATTGTTCTATTCGTCTATCTTTGCGCCAATTTCTAAACAAACAAATTGAATATGAAAAAGGTACAAAGTAAACAGATACGACTGATGACAATTGTCGGTTGTACGTTTTTGGGATTGGTATCGTGCAAGCAGGCACCAAATGCCGCTATGCAATCTTCTTCTTACGAGACTATGACGGTGGCTACCGCCGATAAAGAACTTTCCACCTCCTATTCCGCCACTATCCGCGGACGGCAGGACATTGACATCTATCCGCAAGTGTCGGGTACGATTGTACGGCTCTGCGTGACCGAAGGTGAAGCCGTGCGTCAAGGTCAGTTACTTTTCATTATCGATCAGGTTCCGTATAAAGCAGCCCTGAAGACGGCCGAGGCCAATGTAGCGACAGCCCGTGCCTCGCTGGCTACAGCCGAGCTGAACTATGGTAGCCAGAAGGAACTGTATGCGCAGAAAGTCGTATCAGAGTTCAGTCTGAAGACGGCTCAGAACAATTACCTCACTGCCAAGGCACAACTGGCACAGGCCGAGGCACAGGAAGTGAATGCCCGTAATAACCTCTCATATACCGAAGTAAAGAGTCCCAGCAACGGCGTTGTGGGTGCTTTGCCTTATCGTGTAGGTGCATTGGTCAGCTCGGCCATGGCACAACCTCTTACTACGGTGAGCGACAATAGCACGATGTACGTCTATTTCTCCATGACCGAAAATCAGTTGCTCTCCCTCACCCGTCAGTACGGTTCGATGGACGAGGCACTGAAGAACATGCCCGAAGTAACACTGACCCTGAACGATAACTCCGTATATGCCGAGAAAGGAAAGATCGAATCAATCAGTGGTGTCATCGACCGCCAGACGGGTACGGTCATTGCACGTGCCGTTTTCCCCAACGAATCACGTCTGCTGCACAGTGGAGCCTCCGGCAGTGTATCTATCCCCAGTGTCTACAAGGATTGTATTGTCATCCCGCAGGGAGCAGCCGTACAGATGCAGGACAAATATCTGGTGTATAAGGTAGTGGACGGAAAGGCCGCTTCTACACTGGTTTCGGTAGCACCGATAAACAACGGTCGCGAATTTGTAGTAATGGACGGCCTGAAGCCGGGCGAGGAAATCGTGGCGAAAGGAGCCGGATTGTTGAGAGAGGGAATGCAGATAAAATAACCTAAGTTTTGCTTTCGGCAAAACCTGCAGGAGCTGAAGGAGTTGAAGGGAACCGTTCCCGAACTTCTTGACTCCCATAAACAACGAACATTATGAAAGGAAACATATTCATTAAACGGCCGGTGATGGCCATCTCCATCTCCGTCCTTATTTTTGCTATCGGCCTGATTTCGCTGTTCACGTTGCCTGTGGAACAATATCCTGATATTGCACCACCTACAGTATACGTATCAGCCACTTATACGGGTGCCGATGCAGATGCCGTGATGAACGGCGTTATCATGCCGTTGGAGGAGAGTATCAACGGTGTGGAAAACATGATTTACATGACCTCGACGGCTACCAATAACGGTTCAGCTACCATACAGGTCTACTTCAAGCAAGGTACCGACCCCGATATGGCGGCAGTGAACGTGCAGAACCGTGTGACGCAGGCACAAGGATTGTTGCCTGCCGAGGTAACACAAATCGGTGTGACCACGCAGAAACGTCAGACCAGCTTTCTGCAAATCAATTCACTGGTCTGCACCAACGGGCGTTACGACCAGGCATTTATCGGAAACTACCTTGACATTAATGTTGTGCCCCAGATCAAGCGTATTGCCGGTGTGGGCGACGTGATGGCGATGAACGCCCCTTACAGTATCCGTATCTGGATGAAACCCGACCGTATGGCGCAGTATGGCCTGGTACCTTCGGATATCAGTGCAGTGCTGGCTATGCAGAACCTGGAGGCACCTACAGGCTCATTGGGTGAGAATTCGGACAATGTATACCAGCTCACCATGAAGTATCGTGGTCGTCTGAAAGAAGTATCTGACTTTGAGAACATCGTCGTACGTGCACAGGAAGACGGTTCTGTTCTTCGTCTGAAGGATGTGGCCGAAGTAGAGCTGGGTGCATTGAGCTATAGTTACCAGGGCGAGATGGACGGTAAGACAGCCATTGCCTTCATGGCCTTCCAGACAGCAGGATCGAACGCTACTGCCGTGAATGCCGAAATCTCGGCTTTGCTCGATGAGTTGTCGAAAGACCTGCCCGAAGGATTGGAGTTTGTCAATCTGATGAGTTCTAATGACTTCTTGTATGCTTCGATTTACAGTATTGTAGAGACGTTGGTGATTGCCATTATTCTGGTTATCCTGGTGGTATACTTCTTCCTGCAGGATTTCAAGAGTACGCTTATTCCTTCTATATCTATCATCGTTTCGTTGGTAGGTACGTTTGCCTGCCTGATTGCCGCAGGATTCAGTCTGAACATTTTGACCATGTTTGCGTTGGTATTGGCTATCGGTACGGTGGTGGATGATGCTATCGTGGTGGTTGAGGCGGTACAGGAGAAGTTCGACTCTGGCTACAAGTCGCCTTACCTTGCTACCAAAGATGCGATGGGCGATGTGACGATGGCCATCATTTCCTGTACTTGTGTGTTCATGGCTGTGTTTATCCCTGTGACTTTCATGGGTGGTACGTCCGGTGTTTTCTACACACAGTTCGGTATTACTATGGCTACTTCCGTAGGTCTCTCCATGATATGTGCCCTGACACTGTGTCCGGCATTGTGCGCCTTGCTGATGCGTCCGGCCTCGGGTACGAAGAGTGCCAAGAGTATTAATGGTCGTGTCCGTGCCGCTTACAATGCTTCTTATACCGCTTTGTTGGGCAAATATAAGAAAGGTGTGATGTTTGCCATCCATCATCGTTGGATGTGTTGGGCAGCTCTGGTTGCTGCTGCTGTGCTGCTGGTATTCTTTATGAACACCACCAAAACAGGACTTGTACCGCAGGAAGACCAGGGTACCATCATGGCCAATGTCAGCACTGCTCCGGGTAGCACACTGAAGGAGACCACTCAGGTGCTGGATAAAGTAGATGCCATTCTGACCAATACTCCCGAAGTAGCCCACTTCCAGCGTGTAGCCGGTTACGGTTTCCTTTCTGGACAGGGTACGTCGTATGGTATGATTATCATTCGTCTGAAAGACTGGAGCGAACGTAGTGGCAGTGAACATTCGGCAGAAGCCGTGATGGGTCGCCTCAATGCTCAGTTTGCCCAGATAAAGGATGCACAGATATTCTGCTTCCAGACACCTATGATTCCGGGCTACGGTATGGGTAACTCGGTAGAATTGAACATGCAGGACAAGACGGGTGGCGACATGACCACTTTCTATCACGCTGTGCTGCAATATCTCGGTGCGCTGAACCAACGTCCGGAGGTGGCAATGGCTTATACGACCTATGCCGAGAACTTCCCGCAGATTTCGGTAGATGTAGATGCTGCCAAGTGTATGCGTGCCGGCATTTCACCCAACGAAGTACTGAGCGTATTGGGTAGCTATTGCGGTGGTTCGTATGTGTCCAACTACAATAAGTTTGGCAAGATGTACCGCGTGATGCTTCAGGCCGATCCAAAATATCGTTTGGACCAGATGGATCTGAGCAATATGTTTGTGCGCAACGGTACAGAGATGGCTCCTCTCAGCCAGTTCGTTACGTTGAGCAAGACCGAAGGTGCCGAAATCAAGAACCGTTTCAACCTGTTCAGCTCTATCTCTGTCAACGTGAATGTGGCCGAAGGATATTCTACCGGTGAGGTACAGAAAGCGATTGCCGAAGTGGCCGAACAGATGTTACCTTCGGGCTACAGTTACGAGTACGGTGGCATTTCGCGTGAGGAGGCCAATACCAGCCAGTTCCAGACAGTGTTTATCTACAGTATTTGTGTCTTCCTGATTTACCTGATTCTGGCCTGTCTTTACGAGAGCTTCCTGGTACCGTTTGCCGTTATCCTCTCTGTGCCGTTCGGTATGTTCGGATCGTTCTTGTTTGCCAAGCTCTTCGGACTGGAGAACAACATCTATATGCAGACAGGTATGATTATGCTGATCGGTCTGTTAGCCAAGACAGCCATCCTGATTACGGAGTTTGCCATCGAGCGTCGGCGCAAGGGCATGGGTATTATTGAGTCGGCCTATGCAGCTGCCCAGGTACGTTTCCGTCCTATCCTGATGACGGTGCTTACCATGATATTCGGTATGCTTCCGCTGATGTTCTCCAGTGGTGCGGGTGCCAACGGTAACTCGTCATTGGGTACTACCGTTGTGGGTGGTATGCTGATCGGAACCCTTGCATTGTTGTTCGTTGTGCCGGTATTCTACATTATCTTCGAATATATGCAGGAGAAGATTCGTCCGCACCAGGAACTGGAAGCCGATGCTCAGGTGCAATTGGAGCGCGAAAGAAGCCTGGCAGAACGTAGTGGGTTTAATGAGGAGAAATAATCATTCTTAAAAAATTAATCCATCAACTAATATGAAGAAACTTATTTTATTGTCAACCGCCGCTGCTCTGCTGAGCAGCTGCGGCATATATACCAAATATAAGCCGGCCGAAAGCGTGCCCGACAACCTTTATGGGGAAGAGTTCAGCACTGAAGACACTACCAGTCTCGGCAGCATGGACTGGCACGAGCTTTTTACCGATCCGCAGCTGCAGGCCTATATCGAACAAGGTTTGCAGAACAATACCGATTATCTGTCCGCACAGCTTCGTATCGAGGAGGCCGAGGCTACCTTGCTTTCCTCCAAGCTTGCATTTCTGCCCTCGTTTGCATTGGCTCCTCAGGGGACGGTAAGCAGCTTCGATGGCGGAAAAGCTACACAGACCTATTCGTTGCCCGTTACTGCCAGTTGGGAACTGGATATTTTCGGTAAGATGCGAAACAGCAAACGGCAGGCACAGGCTCTTTATGCCCAAAGTAAGGATTATAAGCAGGCTGTACGTACACAGCTTATTGCCGGTATAGCCAATACCTATTATACTTTGCTGATGCTCGACGACCAGCTTGCCTGTGCGCAGGATATGGCCCGGTCGTGGGAAGAAACCGTTCGCTCTACCCGTGCCCTAATGAATGCAGGACAGGCCAACGAGGCTGCCGTATCGCAGATGGAAGCCGCCTGTTACGAGGTACAGGCATCTGTGCTCGACCTGAAAGAGCAAATCAACCAGGCAGAAAACAGCTTTGCATTGCTGCTGGCCGAGACACCCCGTTCCTACGAACGCGGCACACTGGCTGGCGTGCAGATGCCCGATGAGTTATCTGTAGGCATCCCCATGCAGATGCTTGCCAATCGGCCCGACGTACGTATGGCCGAACGGTCGTTGGAGTCGGCCTTCTATGCCACCAATGCGGCACGCTCGGCTTTCTATCCCTCCATTACGTTGAGTGGCAGTGCAGGCTGGACCAACTCGGCCGGATCCATGATTATTAATCCTGCCAAGTTCTTGGCTTCGGCCGTAGGTTCGCTCACCCAACCGCTCTTTGCACGCGGACAGCTGTTGGGACAGCTTAAGATCAGTAAGGCGCAACAAGAAGAAGCCGCCCTTTCTTTCCAGCAGACTCTGCTGAATGCAGGCAGCGAAGTGAACGACGCACTGACAGCCTGGCAGACCAGCCGCGACAAGAGCCTGTTGCTGGACAAGCAGGTAGCTTCGTTGCAGAAAGCCGTGAAGAGTACTTCCTTGCTTATGGAGCATGGCACTACGACTTACCTGGATGTGCTTACGGCCAAACAGAACCTGCTGAGTGCCCAACTTACGCAGACCGCCAACCGCTTCAGCGAAATACAGAGTGTAATCAGTCTTTATTGCGCATTAGGTGGAGGACAGGAATAGATACTAATCTCTCTTTATACTCTTTTTTATAAGAAGACGAGCCATCCCGGGAAGTGATTTCCAGGGATGGCTTTTTATATAGAAACAAGGGATAAAGAAGATGGATTTCGTAGCATCCACTTCTTTATCCCTTGTCGTTTATTCGCTTATCAACAGGTTATGTCCCGTTGGAGAATGTCTGTTAATACTGTGACCAGTCAACGTTGCGCATGTCGCCACTCTTAGCCAACTCGGCGTGCATACCCAGGGCAGCACGGATGGCGTGCGGAGTCTGTGACTTGCCGTCGGTCAGTTTCAGGTAATCCCACATGATGTTCTTGTAGTCGGGGTGAACACAGTTCTCGATGATAGTCTGTGCACGTTCCTTCGGACTCTTGCCGCGGAGGTCGGCCACACCTTGCTCGGTAACGATGATGTTGACATCGTGTTCGCTGTGGTCGGCGTGCGATACCATCGGAACGATAGCGCTGATCTTGCCTTCCTTGGCTACAGACGGGCAGGTGAAGATAGAGATGTAGGCATTGCGTGTGAAGTCGCCGCTGCCGCCAATACCGTTCATCATCTTCGTTCCGCCGATGTGGGTAGAGTTTACATTACCGTAGATGTCGGCTTCGATGGCAGTATTGATAGAGATAACGCCAAGACGACGGATAACTTCGGGGCTGTTGGAGATTTCCGACGGACGGAGTACCAGTTTGTCGCGGAAGAAGTCCATGTCCTGATATACACCGTTCAGACAGTCGTTGGTAACGGTGAGCGAACAGCCTGAAGCAAACTTCACGCGGCCGTCACGGATCAGGCCGATCACGGAGTTCTGGATAACTTCGGTATATACGTCGAAGGCGGGGATTGTGGTGTCGCGTCCCAGTGCGCCGAGTACGGCGTTGGCAATGTTACCCACACCACTCTGCAGCGGCAGGAAGCTTTGCGGAATGATGCCACGTCTCATGTCGTGTACCAGGAAGTCGGCAACGTTCTGTCCGATCTTGTCGGTTACGGGGTCGGCAGCAGCAAACGAACGTGCTTCGTCTGGCCAATTGGTCTCTACTACGCCTACAATCTTCTTCGGATCTACCTGGATGTAGGGCAAGCCGATGCGGTCGTTGGGCTTGGTAATGGGTATTTCGCGGCGGTAAGGCGGATCAAGGGGTTCGTACACGTCGTGCAGGCCCATAGCAGCCTTGCTGTGTGCAGCGTTCAGCTCGACGATGATCATGTCGGCCAAGCGGCATACGGTAGGAGCGATACCACCGGCAGCAGTCAGATAGATTTTACCGTCTTCGGTCAGCTCGCAGGCTTCGATGATGGCTACGTTTACTTTGCCCATGAAGCCATAACGCAGTTCCTGTGCCATTTGCGAAAGGTGGATGTCGTTGTAGGCAATCTCACCGTTGTTTACGGCTTTGCGGAAGTCGGGGTTGGTGGTGTAGGGAGCACGGTAGCGGATGGCTTTGGCGCGCGACAGGATACCGTCGCAGGCATCACCTGTAGAGGCTCCGGTGAAGATACCGATCTGGAAAGGATTTCCCTTTGCATGTTCTTCTTCTGCGATGGCAGCCAAAGCATGTGTAACGGCTTTGGCAGTTCCTGCGGGGGTAAATCCGCTCAGACCAATGTTGTAGCCATGTTTGATGAGGCTTGCAGCTTCTTCTGCTGAAATGTAATTAAATGCCATAATTGTTCTTTTATATTTTTGATGTTAAAGATTTCAGGGTCAAGTCTGTCCGTTCGTGAGTCTTTTAGCCGTTCAGTTGAAGAAAGGTAATATCTTGCCAACTTGCAAACGTAAAAGCGAAGGAACCGAATGCTTATGTACCGACAGTAGGTTTCAGTATTTCCTGTTCAGTATTTCTGCCCAAAGGATGCCTCGCCGTACTTCCTCTATCGACTGCAGGTCGAAGTCGGTTGCAGCGTGGTCTGTTTCTTGCCCGGCAGGGGCCGGAGGGGCGGTCGGTTGCGAAGTCGGGCTGATCCGGTGCGATGATGTCTGCCGGTCTCTTCGCGGAATGAAAGGTTCGGGTCTGGAAGTCTTCTGTTGCTTTTTCGGGGTATGGAGCTGTTCGGCTGGTTTGGGACCTTCGGGAATGTATCCGCCATAGGTTTCTCCTCCCCAGTTTTCGGGAAGCGGATTGGCTTCGTGGGGTAGGGGCATGCCATGTTCATCACTGGGAGGAGCTTCGGTACTTTGGGCTTCCTTCCTGAACTGCTTGATGATTCCGACCACGATGATTCCTGCCACCAACAGAAACTTGAAGATATCTTCCATACGCATGCTTGTTTTTCACCGCCAAAGGTAGTTAATTAATCTGATAGCCCCTAACATTTGGGCAATAAAAAAGGGCAGCTTCACAGCTCCCCTTAATTTTTTTAACCTAAACCTTAACTATGAAAAAATCTAATGTTTCTTTCATTGCACAAAAATGTAAAATAATTCTTTTTTTACCAAATTAACAGTCAGAAAAAGCTTTTTACGTTAACATTAATTAGTAGAATCACTGTCAAACAGGCTATTTCTGTTGCATTTTCTTTTCGTTTAAGGTGTTTTAGGTCAAAAATGGCGTTTGTTTTTCGGTTTATCTGTGGTGTGGGCGCGCACGTTGGATGTGTTACTTCAGAAAACACTGTTTTCATTTTCCCCGGCACTGTCCTTTCATTATCTTTGTCCCCGAAATCAATAAACTTTAGGAATAATGGAAAATCAAACGGGAGCAGACTTAAAATCTGCAACTGCCGGTGACAATAAGAAATTGTTCATCGAAACGTACGGCTGCCAGATGAATGTGGCAGACAGTGAACTGGTTGCGTCGATTATGAAAATGGCCGGATATACGATGGCCGAGACACTGGACGAGGCCGATGCCGTGTTTTTGAATACTTGTTCGGTGCGCGATAATGCCGAACAGAAGATTCTGAACCGCCTGGAGTTCTTCCACTCGATGCGGAAGAAGCATCGCGGGCTCATCGTGGGCGTGCTGGGCTGTATGGCCGAGCGGGTGAAGGAAGACCTTATTGCCAACCATCATGTGGACCTGGTGGCAGGTCCCGATGCCTACCTGACCTTGCCCGACCTGATTGCGGCGGTAGAGGCGGGCGAGAAAGCCATCAACGTGGAACTGTCTACCACGGAGACCTACCGCGATATCGTGCCTTCGCGCATCTGCGGCAATCACATTTCAGGTTTTGTGTCCATCATGCGCGGATGCAATAACTTCTGTACTTACTGCATAGTCCCCTATACGCGGGGCCGCGAACGTAGCCGCGATGTGGAAAGCATCTTGCGCGAGGTGGCCGACCTGCAGCAGAAAGGCTACAAGGAAGTGACCCTGCTGGGGCAGAACGTCAATTCGTACCGTTTCGAGCGCGCCGACGGGGAGGTAGTGACTTTCCCGATGCTGCTGCGCCAGGTAGCCGAAGCTGCTCCGGGTATGCGTGTACGCTTCACTACGTCGCACCCCAAGGACATGAGCGACGAGACACTGCACGTCATTGCCGATATGCCCAACGTGTGCAAGCATATCCACCTGCCCGTGCAGAGCGGAAGCAGCCGCATACTGAAGCTGATGAACCGCAAGTACGACCGTGAGTGGTATCTGGAGCGTGTAGCAGCCATCCGCCGCATCATCCCCGACTGCGGACTTTCGACCGACATCTTCTCGGGCTTCTCCAGTGAGACCGAGGAAGACCACCAGCAATCGCTCTCGCTGATGGAGGAGTGCGCTTACGATGCGGCTTTCATGTTCAAGTACAGCGAACGCCCGGGTACCTATGCCAGCAAGCACTTGCCCGACGATGTTCCCGAGGAGGTGAAAATACGCCGCCTGAACGAAATCATCGCTTTGCAGAACCGTCTTTCGGCCGAGGCCAACGCACGTTGCGTGGGGCAGACCTTCGAGGTGCTGGTCGAGGGAGTGAGCAAGCGCAGCCGCGACCAGCTGTTCGGACGGACGGAACAGAACAGGGTAGTGGTGTTCGACCGCGGCACACACCGCGTAGGCGACTTCGTGCGGGTACGAATCACCGAAGCCAGCTCGGCCACGTTGAAGGGCGAAGAGGTGTCAGCCTGACGTCTCACTGCTTCGCAGGCAGTTATTTTTCTTTATAACATATCCATACCGACCGGGGGAGCCTATCACAGTCGTATACTTAGGCACCCTCGGTCGTATACTTAGACCCCCTCAGTCCTATACTTAGGTACCCTCAGTCGTATACTGAGATAGACAGGACCTAACAGCACTTATATTCAAGAAGTTACGGAATCGGATGAGGGCTGTTTCCTGATTAAGAATATTCCTTGCAGAGCGCCGTTGTGCGTTCTTTTCTCTTAACTTTTGTAGAATATGCCGTGCCTGTGCAGGCAAAGGTTGAATAATGTATAAAATCGTTTCCGTCAGCATGAGGGAAACGGGAATTTTGCTACTTTTGTAAGTAGAACCCGCGACGGAAGCCTTTCTCCCGACGCGCTGCGGCAGTGGTGTCTTCGCCCGCCGGCGCCGGAGGTGGCTGGTAGTGGTCCGGGCTGTCCGAAACAAGAAAGGAGGAGGATATGTACATCGTACGGAGAGTCTGTCTGAAAGTGATGGTATGCAGCCTGTTGGCGGCGTTGCTCCCACACGGCGTGTGGGCACAGGCTGGGGCAGAGGATGCGCCCCGCGACACGCTTCGCCTGGATATGGGGAACGGCGAACTGCCGTATGTTCCGCCGGTAAATACCCCGAAAATCGTGGCTCCCGACCTGATGGAGCTGGTGAAGGCTGCTCCGGATCTGCCTTCGCAGCAACGGTTCAGCGTGCCCGAAGTGCCCGAGCCGACACCCCGCTTCTCGCTCGATGCGATGCCCGTCATCCCTTACTACACCCATCCTTCGCCGCTCTACCGGGGCGACTACAGCACCGGTGGCGTGATGACACGCCTTGGCAAGGGCTATCTGATGGGGGCAGGCAGTCAGACTTCACTGCCCGGCATCGGCCGGCTGAACGAGGCTTCGATAGGCTACGGACACAAGTTAAGCGACCGGCTGGATTTCCAGATCCAGATGAATGCCATGAAGATGACGATGTCGCACCTCAGTCGTCAGATGTTCAACACGTCGGGGATGCTGAAATATCAGGTTTCCGACCGCTTGGCCTTCCGTGCCTTCGGCTCGTATGTGATGGGCAATTCGTACGGTATGGGCACGAACAGTTACGGCGCCACCATGGTGATTGACATGACCGACCGCTTCGGCATGGAGGTAGGTGTGCAGCGTTACTACGACTCCATGCGCGGAGGTTGGCAGACGGTGCCTGTGGCCATCCCTTATTACAAGTTCGACAAGTTCACGTTGGGACTCGACGTAGGCGGTCTTCTGTATGAAATTCTCCGTACAGCCGTCTTCGACAGCAAAAGAAGAAGTGACGGGCCTACGATACTCCCGCCACGTCCGTCGCTGCCCATGCGGTAAACCGTGGCGGGCACAGGTGTCAGCGCCCCTCCGTCAGGGTGTTGAAGGAGTGCGGCGCCAGTTCGATGTTCAGGTAGCGGTTGCCCAGTTTCAGGCTGACAGTGCGCGCTTCGTCGTTGAAGTTTCCGGCTACGACTACCGTCTTTCCTTCGGCTGTTTTGGCCACTAATACCGGTGTGTTGCCTTCCGAGGCCGGATGGTAACCTATGATTTGTGTACCCCGGCCGATGAAATGGCTGTAATGTTTCGCGGCATAATATTCGGGGGTATAGGTGTAGGTGCGTGTCCGGCTGTCCACCCTGATCAGGGCATTCTGTTTCCAGCCCCAGGGGCTTTCGCCGTTGTCGGCCAGGATGAAGTTCCAGAAGATGTATTCGTTGCAGCCGTTGCCCAGGTAGTGATTCATCAGCTCGAAGGTATGCTCGGCTGCTTTCCAGTCGAAGCTGCCCCATCCACATTCGCTTTCCGAGCAGATGTAGCTCCAGTCGGGGTGCTGGCGGCGTATTTCAGGCAGTATTTCGCGTCCTTCCCATTGGAATCCCATGCCCGAGATGCAGGACTGTAGCTGCGGGTCGGCAAGTATCTTCTCCACATAGTCCTGACGGTTGGTGTTGAAGGTGCCCAGGTAAAGTTTCACGTCGGGGTGCAGGCGCTTCAGGGTAGGTGCCAGGTAGTCGCGGTTGAAGCGTATGGTGCCTTCGGCTGTCCAGGCACAGCCGGGATAGGGAGTGTAGCTGTAGGCTTCGTTCTGGTACATCACCATGTCGATGCGTATGCCCTGCTCGCGATAGGCGTCGATGAACTTGCAGAACATGTTGGCATAGGTTTGCAGGTAGCGCGGGTCTTGTATCATGTAGTCGGTAGTGGCCAGCTTCTTGGGGAACTTGCCGTTGCGCTCGCCGGTCAGTTTCATTTCGTCCGGGTCGGTTTCTCCTCCCGTCTGACCATAGAGCAGGTAATTCATCTTTTCGGGCAGGTTGTTGTAAGGGCTGCTTAGTACGGGGTAGTCACCGTTGATTTTCATCCAGCTTGGCGGGCACCAGGGCGACACCCAGCAGGTAAGGTCGGGGTTGTACTTCTGCGCGGCGCGTACGAAGGGGATGATGGCCTGCTTGTCGCGGTCGATATTGAAGTAGCGTAGTTCGAAGTCACCCTCCATCTCGTCGCAGCTGTACCACGAGCGGGCATAGTCGTTGGCTCCCATCGAGATGCGTCCGCGGGCAATGCGCAGGTCGCCGTCGGGGGCAAAGACGTTGTGAAGTATTTCGTCCTGCTCGTTGCGGGTGAGCAGGCCCAGTGCGTCCCAGTCCAGTTCGTTGAAGGTGGCTCCCCATGCCCGGAAAGTGGTGATGGGAGCGGCGGCGTCTGTCACGTCGAGCAGAGGTGTCTGTCGGGGCGAGGATTGCATTCGTATTTTGGCTTGTTGCCATGTGTTGCCTTCGCTGCTGCTGATGTGGGTGAACGTTTGTGCTTCGAGGTGTGCCGACAGCAACAAGGCTGTGCACGACAGGAATAGTCTGGCTGATGTTTTCATGTCATTCGTATGATTATGGGTTTGATGTTTACTTTGTATGTTGTTACGTTTCTGCGGAGCGTTACGCCTAATGGCGACTTCGCGTACGGACATAAAAAAAGGAGTACCGCTGTACTCCAACCTTTGTTAACCTTAAATCTAATACTATGAAAAACACGTTGCAAAGGTACGGCCTTTTCCGGAATCTGCAAATTTCCCGACCGGAAAGTGCTGTTTTATAACACGTTTTAAATCTGTTATAGATTTGTTAAGTATTTAGACCACCCGCTTAGGCTTTCAGGTTACGGATTGGTTTGCAGCAGTTGGATGAGGAACTCGCGCTGAAGCGAGTAGTTGCCGCTGTTTTGCTGGATGTATTTCAGCAGCTGTGCGCCTTCCTGGCGCAGTCGCGACTTTAGCAGCAGGTTGTCTTTCTCTACTTCTTCGGATAGCTTCAACATGCTGACGGCGGCCAGCTCCAACTTGTTCATTCCGTCGGGCGTGTCGGCATAGCGTGCCGTCAGCTCTTCGGCAGTGGTGTTCAGCAGGTCGCGGGTGTCGGTGCCCAGTATCTGTCGGGTCAGGTGGTCGTATTCTTCCCAGTCCTTCTCGCGTATTCTTTTCCGGTGGAGCAGGGCATCTACAATCATCGAGATGATTTCCTGTATCATGCGTATCAGGTAGTCTTGCTTTATCATAAGCCTATGTTGGGGTTTTATGCACCGCTGCCGTAGCAGAGGGTTTGCAGGTGTTGTCTGTAGGATGAAAGGGTAAAGGTTAACAGGGTTGGGGTACGGGTATAAAAAAAGGAGTACCGCTGTACTCCAACCTTAAATCTAATACTATGAAAAACACATTGCAAAGGTACGGCCTTTCTTGAAATCTGCAAATTTCTGGCCGGAGAATGCGTTTTTTCTAACACGTTTTAAGGCTGCTATAGGTTTGTTAAGCATATCAATACGTTTTCTTCTTCCTTAACCTTCTTCCTCTATCTGCTTGAGTTCACGGTTGGCACTCATCATCTCTTTCACCCGGTCGTGCGTGTAGTGGAAGGTAAAGTAGTCGGCTATGATACAGGCAGCCAGTAACAGCGACATGAAGAGGATGTTGGACCGTGTGCCGTAGTAGCAGAGGAAGCAGATGAAGAACAGGGCGACGAGCGGATAGCCTATCAGCAGCATACGGTTGTAACGGCTCTTGTATTGCAGGATGTGGCGTACCTGGTTTTCCAGATTGGTTTCCCGTCTGATTTTGCTCAGTTTGTTCAGGCTGAAGATTTGTGCAAGAAGACCGTATAAGATCAGTACAGCTCCTGTAATGCCGGGGACGATGTGGAAACCGGGCTGGGCAATCCAGGCAGATGCGAATACGATGCAGACGATCAATACCATCGCCAGTCCCATCTTTTCCACGCGTGTCATCTTTTCCAGGCTGTTTTCCCGTCGTGTGTTCAGTATTCTTTTCACTTCTTCGCGGTGCAGAATTTCGTTGCGTGTGACCCGTTCGTTGAGTTCCTTCCACGCTTGTTGCATTTCTTCCAGATTCATAATAAAGGGTATTTAAAGATTGGACATTGTTTTCAGTTTCTCTTTGATGCGGTGCAGTCTGACGGCTACCTGATTGCGGTTGGTACCGACGATTTCGGCTATTTCGTCATAGGTCTTTTCGTCCAGCCAGAGGACGATGTACATGCGGTCCAGCTTGTTCAGGCAGCGGACGAGGCTGTACAGGGTATTCAGCATTTCGGCTTGCGGGTCGTTGTCGGGCAGGTCGATGTCCGTCAGTTGCAGGGGCACGTACTCGTGGTGCTTTCGGCGGCGCAGGTCGCTGATGCAGGTATTCAGGGCGACACGGTAGAGCCAGGTGCTGAAACTGCTTCTGTTTTCGAATGTGGTGTAACTTTTCCACAGGTTGTACACCGTCTCCTGGTAGAGGTCGGCGATATCTTCCTTATCCTGTGCATACATCAGGCACACTTTGTAGATGATGTGCTGGTTTTGCAGCAGCAATTCGGTGAATTCTTTTTCCTTGTTAGTATCCGTCATATCCTTGTCTTTTTGTTTCGTTAGTCGTACAAGGCTTCGGCATAGTTACAGGTAGGGCGTTATTTTTTTCCAGTTAGGAAAAAAATGCTGGGCAATCAGGAAAAATCTGTGGCCTGACTGAAGAATCATCGGGAGCAGCCTGACGGGGAGGGCGGAGCAGACGTATGGGCATAAAAAAAGGAGTACCGCTGTACTCCAACCTTTGTTAACCTTAAATCTAATACTATGAAAAACACATTGCAAAGGTACGGACTTTCCGGAGATTTGCAAACAATCCGAGTAAATAAGCATGTTTTATAACATGTATTAGCGGCTTTATATACTTTTTAAATGTTTACAGGCGGTATTCTGCTGTAAAACTCTATTTTTGCACTATCCATAATAAGCCTCTATAACTATGCGATACTTTATGATTCTTTTTTGCCTGATTGCGTCGGTTGCAGTCGGTTCCTTTGCCCGGCCGGCTTCGGACGGGGGTGAGGTAGTGATATGTGGGAAGGTGCTGAACCGTGACTTCTATCCCAACAAACGCGAATTCCGTTTGTCGTTGTCCTATTTCAGCGGTCAGGATGTCTGCTATACGACGCCTTTGCGCGACGATGGCAGTTTCTTTTTCCGCTTCCCTTTGTGCGATGCGCTGTGCGAGGTGTCGCTGGCCAATTATGCGCCCCGTCTGTATGTCAGTGCAGGCGACAGTCTTTACCTGCAAATCGATTTCAAAGACTTGCTGCATCCCGTGGTGAAGGGTTCGCGGGCAGCTCTGAATCAGGGCATGCAGCATTTTGTCGGGGAAGGCTATTATCTGCCGGATTATTATTATGCAGAGGATATTCGTGCCTCCGGTGAGGCATTCGACAAAGCTTTGGAGAAAGGGTATGAGGAGCGGAAACAAAGGCGGGCCGACTTCCTGACCCGATATTCGCCCGGCGACGATGTGGCAAAGCTGACGGAGCGCATGTTGCTGGCCGACTACTGTGCCGAGCGTTTCCGATATGCGCGCGAACACTTACGGCAGATACTTATTGAGAAACGGACGGACTGGAAACAGGAGATGGCAGGTTACGAAGCCCTGTTGCCGGAAGTGAATGCGCTGTTGTCCGACGAAGTCATTACGTCGGCTCATTTCCGGTTGCTTTATCATCTGAACTTTTATCTGCAATACCGGCGCTATGCCGTGGGCGATGAGTCTTTTACCGACATGGATTTGGTGGACGAGCAACAGGGCAACATGCTGTCGCAGTTCCTTTTGGCCAATATGCTGGGCAATTCGTTGGTTCATAACGATACGGTAGATTTTACGACTGCCCGTCCGAAATACGACGCGCTGGTGCAGGTGCCTGTGCTGCGCCATGCGGTGGATCTGCTGTACAGGCGGACCATGGAATATCTGCAGCATCCTGAGGAGTATTCTTATTATCTGCTCCATGGCGACGCCTCCGACAGCGAGGCAGAGCAGTACATGGCACCCCTGCGCTCGCTGATAGACAAGCATCGGGGAAAGGTGGTTTATATCGACTTTTGGGGAGTTCATTGTCCTCCTTGTTTGGCAGAGATAGAGCCGATGAAGAAGTTGCGTGCGCGATACAGTACAGACGATGTAGTCATAATCAGTATCTGTGGTAGCGGGAAACGTGCTGACTACGAACGGATCTTGCAACGTTTCTCCCTGCGTGACACAGCGATCGAAAGCCTGTTTCTTGAAGACTGGGTAGACAGCAGCAACTGGAGTAAGATACGCAAGCATCTGGGCATCGACGGCATTCCCTACTTTCTGCTGGTGAATAAAGAAGGAGTGATTGTGAATTACGGTTCGATGGTACGGCCCTCCTGGCCTCAGACGCCTGTCCAGATTGACAGGCTGATAGCCAAATAAACAGCCCGCACGACGAATGCACTTCGCGTACGGGCATAAAAAAAGGAGTACCGCTGTACTCCAACCTTTGTTAACCTTAAATCTAATACTATGAAAAACACATTGCAAATGTACGGACTTTCTGGAAATCTGCAAATAATCCAAGTAAAAATGCATGCTTTATAACATGTATTAGCTGAATTACAGATTTGTTAAGCCTTTGGGGCGTATTCTATGCTATTACCCTTTAATACGGGCACCAGACGATAGAGGTTTTTCCGGGTCATAATTTTATGATTGAGGAAGCTGACAATGTAGCCTGTCAGGCAGGCGGCAATCAGCGAACCTTCGCGTACGCCTTCGATGGTCTGTGTGAAAGCCAGTGAAGTAAGTACGGCCAGTGTGACCAGAGTAATGTCGAAGCAAACCTTTGTGCGACCGAACTCGCGGTTATAGCGTGAAGAAGCATACTTCACGAAAGCTTCGGCGCTCATCATTGCCACGCGAGGTTTCAGTTCGAGTACCACACCTACCGACTGTATAATGCATCCTACCAGCAGCAAGCCGATGGAGGCAGCATAGTTTACCGGATGTATGTCGGAGGCCAAAACCATATTGAAGTCGATAAAAGCCGAGAAGATGAACGAGAAGGGTATTTGCAGCAGTATTTCCATAACGTCTTGCCGACTTCCTCGTCCGCGTATCAGCCAGAACTGACCTACGATGAGCAACATGTTGATGATGAACGTACAGGTGCCCAATGTGAGCGGTGTGTTCAGACTCATTACATAGTTGATACTCGAAATAGGGGTAGTACCTAAGGCCGAACGGACAATGAGCACTACGCCCGCAGCCAGAAAATACAGTCCCAATACAAAAACTAAATACCTTTTGATAATACTTTTCATTTCCATCTTTTTACCTCTTTCCTAATTATATTCTAATACCTGTTTTTTCCGGCGGCAAAGTTCGTGCTTTTCTGTTGCATGGATATTATCCGATATGACATAATTTTTGTCGATTACGAAACAAGTGCTATCTTTGTAGCTGGTATAATGCTCGAAAATGGTAAAATCTTGTATATTTGACAATGCGGGAATGCTGAAAAAGCATCCGGATATTCCTCATTACGGAGAAGATGTGGTGTGCTTCGAGAGCGTCTATGGCGACCGAAACTATCCCGAGGGCGAAGCCTATTTCAACCGCGAACTGTATCTGATATTCATCCTGGAGGGTCGTTCGGAGATTCTGCTCAATGGTGAACACATTGTGATGGAAGCCGGAACCCTGCTGGTGCATGGAGCAAACTTCCTGACCGATCATCTGTTTTCTTCCGAAGATATTCATTTCATTACGCTTTCCATTTCGGAAACCATGTTTACCAACGATTCCTATCTGACGCAGATAACGGCTATGGTTTTGGCTACGATGAGGCAGAACAGGCAATATACGATACTGCTGACTGCGGATGAATCAGACGTCGTGCGCGGCCAGTTGGAGTTTCTGATGCAGTTGCTTCGGTCCGATCATAAGTTTCTTTTCCGTCGCGTCCAGGCAGTGTGCAACGCTCTGTTTCTGGATATTGCCGACTTTCTGTCGCGCAAGACGCCGATACGCAAGCATGTCAGTCCTAAAGATCATGTATTGCAGGAGTTTTATGCGCTGGTTACCCGTCATTTTCGTGAAGAACATTTTGTCTCTTTCTATGCTCGCGAACTGGCCATCAGTGAGCAATATCTGTCGCGCATCGTAAAAAGTGGCACAGGAAAGACGGTGAATGCCATTATCAGCGAATTGTTGCTGATGGAGGCACGCATGCTGCTGGGCAACCGGAAGCTGACGGTGAACGATGTCTCAGCCAAGCTGAATTTCAGCGATACATCGGCATTCTGCAAGTTTTTCAGGCGTTGTTTGGGCGAGACTCCTTTGGGATTTCGCAAGAAGTTGTGGATGGAAATGGACAAGACGCCTGCCGCAGATGGAAAGAAGTGACGGAAGCAATGTTTGCGTACAGGCATAAAAAAAGGAGTACCGCTGTACTCCAACCTTTGTTAACCTTAAATCTAATACTATGAAAAACACGTTGCAAAGGTACGGACTTTTGGGAAATCTGCAAATAAAACAAATAAAAAAGACTGTTTTATAACATGTTTTATGATAATCCGGTAATTTGTTAAGGGTTGCTAAGGATTTAAATGCTCTCCGCATCTGTTTTCTAAAAAAGAGGTATCTTTGCAGAAGTTGCCGAAACGGATGGCAGGGTGGGGCATATCCCAGCAAGTCATCGTGCGTCCGGCACTTGGATATTTCAATAAACAGAGAATTCAAAAAAACATATCATGCAAGAAGATATTGTCCTTACTCCGATGATGAAACAGTTTCTCGACCTGAAGGCGAAGCATCCCGATGCTGTGATGCTGTTTCGTTGCGGGGACTTCTATGAAACTTATTCGACCGATGCCATTGTTGCTTCGGAGATATTGGGTATTACGCTGACCAAGCGTGCCAATGGCAAAGGGAAGACCATTGAGATGGCCGGATTCCCCCACCATGCACTCGACACCTATTTGCCCAAGCTGATTCGTGCCGGCAAGCGGGTGGCGATTTGCGACCAGCTGGAAGACCCGAAATTGACCAAGAAGCTGGTGAAGCGGGGAATCACGGAGCTGGTAACCCCGGGCGTATCGATCAACGACAACGTGCTGAACTATAGGGAGAATAATTTTCTTGCTGCCGTACATTTCGGAAAAGGTGCCTGTGGCGTGGCCTTCCTGGATATTTCGACCGGAGAGTTCCTTACGGCCGAAGGTCCTTTCGACTATGTAGACAAGTTGCTGAATAACTTTGCTCCAAAGGAGGTACTGTTCGAAAGGGGCAAGCGTGGTATGTTCGAAGGGAACTTCGGAAACAAGTTTTTCACGTTCGAGCTGGATGACTGGATTTTTACGGAAACGACTGCCCGTGAGAAGTTGCTGAAGCATTTCGAGGTGAAGAACCTAAAAGGTTTCGGTGTGGAGCATCTGAAGAATGGTATTATTGCTTCGGGAGCCATCTTGCAATACCTCATCATGACGCAACACACACAGATTGCCCACATCACTTCGCTGGCGCGGATTGAGGAGGATAAGTATGTCCGCCTGGACAAGTTTACGGTACGCAGCTTGGAGTTGATGGGTTCGATGAACGATGGAGGAAGCAGTTTGCTGAATGTTATCGACAAGACCATCAGCCCGATGGGAGCCCGCCTGATGAGGCGTTGGCTGGTATTCCCGCTGAAGGACGTACAGCCTATCAACGACCGTCTGAATGTGGTGGAGTATTTCTTTCGCCAACCCGACTTCAAGGAACTGATTGAAGAACAGCTTCATTTGATAGGCGATTTGGAGCGCATTATCTCCAAAGTTGCCGTCGGCCGTGTTTCCCCGCGTGAAGTGGTAGCTTTGAAAGTGGCTTTGCAGGCCATTGAGCCTATCAAAACGGCTTGTATGGAAGCCGATAATGCCAGTCTGAACCGCATTGGCGAGCAACTGAACATTTGCCAGTCTATCCGCGACCGTATTGACCGCGAAATCAACAACGATCCTCCGTTGCTGGTGAACAAGGGGGGAGTCATCAAACAGGGCGTAAATGCTGAACTTGACGAACTCCGTGAAATAGCCTACAGTGGTAAAGACTACCTGTTGCAGGTGCAGCAACGCGAGAGCGAGCTGACCGGCATCCCCAGTCTGAAAATCGGGTACAACAACGTTTTCGGTTATTACATCGAGGTGCGCAACGTGCATAAGGACAAGGTACCGCAGGAGTGGATACGCAAGCAGACGCTGGTCAATGCCGAACGTTACATCACGCAGGAGCTGAAGGAATACGAGGAAAAGATATTGGGAGCAGAAGACAAGATTCTGATTCTGGAAACACAGATCTATACCGAACTGGTGCAGGCACTTACCGAGTTTATTCCTGCCATTCAGATCAATGCCAACCAGATAGCCCGTCTGGACTGTCTGCTTTCGTTTGCCAACGTAGCTCGCGAAAACAACTATATCCGCCCCGTCATTGCCGACGACGATGTGCTGGAAATTCATCAGGGAAGGCACCCGGTCATCGAAAAGCAGTTGCCCATCGGCGAGAAGTACATTGCCAACGACGTAATGCTGGACAGCAGCACGCAGCAGATTATCATCATTACGGGTCCGAACATGGCCGGTAAGTCGGCGTTGTTGCGCCAGACGGCGCTGATCACGCTGATGGCACAGGTTGGCAGTTTTGTTCCGGCCGAGAGTGCCCACATCGGACTGGTGGACAAAATCTTCACCCGTGTAGGAGCCAGCGACAATATCTCGGTGGGCGAGTCGACGTTTATGGTCGAGATGAATGAGGCAGCCGATATCCTGAACAATCTTTCGGCACGCAGTCTGGTATTGTTTGATGAATTGGGGCGTGGTACTTCGACCTACGATGGTATTTCGATAGCCTGGGCCATTGTGGAGTACATCCACGAGCATCCCCGCGCCCGTGCCCGTACCCTGTTTGCCACGCACTACCACGAACTGAACGAGATGGAGAAGAGCTTCAAACGGATCAAGAACTACAACGTGGCGGTGAAGGAAGTGGATAATAAGGTGATTTTTCTTCGCAAGTTGGAGCGTGGCGGAAGCGAGCATTCCTTTGGTATTCACGTGGCCAAGATGGCAGGTATGCCGAAGAGCATTGTGAAACGTGCCGACGAAATACTGAAGCAGCTGGAAGCCGAGAACCGACAGACAGGATCGGTGGGTGGAAAGAAGATTACCGAAGGTGTTTCTTCGGCAGCCGGCATGCAGCTCAGCTTCTTTCAGCTCGACGATCCGGTGTTGTGCCAGATACGCGATGAGATTCTGAACCTCGATGTCAATAATCTGACGCCACTCGAAGCGCTGAACAAGCTGAATGACATCAAACGAATAGTGAAAGGGAAGTAATCAGGCTTCCCTTTTATTATATTGATAAACTTTCTTTTTGATACATTTTAATCTGATTTATTGGGGTTGATAGGATTATTTTCTTTCTTTTTGAATGTTTTTACCCATTTCTTTGCATTATTCATTTTTTTTAGTCTATATTTGCCGCCACATGAACCCGATGTGATGGGATGCAGGCAAATTAGAGAGAGGCATTTATTTTTTGAAAGACAGACGTAATCGGTTTTTAAAGGCATTTGTACTTTTTTCTATAGCTTATTTTCTGCACGTTCTCTCCTAAAGGAAAAGAGCCGGTTTCTGTATCGATGATAATTGTAGTAGCTGACACTTTTTTATTAACCCTAATATTTATTATTATGAGAAGCAGTACAATGCTAAAATCCGCTGTACGCGGTTTTTCTTGCCTGGCCGTACTCTGTCTGTCGGCGGCATGTGTCAATCAGATTGGTGATGAAGACGTTGCAGAAAGCAATATCCCAATCAGTTTCTCTGCAAAAGTAAGTAAGGCATCGACTGTCACCCGTGTGGGTAACAGCGGCTTCGAGGCGGGCGACCGTATCGGCTTATTTGCCACCATGGGCGGAGCGTCTATCGATGGTTATCGTTACATCGACAACCTGCGGCTGGAGCATAACGGTACTTCGACACTTATCCCCGAACGGGAAGTGTTTTATCCCGAAGGCGACGGATCATTGGACTTTCTGGCTTACTATCCTTACAGCCAGGCGGGTGTAGAAGCGGGATCGACGGTAATTCCGGTATCTGTACTGGCTGACCAGAGTACTGCGGGAAACCGTTCGGCTTCCGACTTCCTGGTGGCTACCAAAACTGGGGTGAAAAGCAGCAGTGCGGCGGTTTCGCTGACCTTCAAACATCGCATGAGTAAGCTGAACATTGAACTGATTCCCGGAGAAGGTGCGAATCTGGACGAAATCTATCAGGACAATCCGAAAGTGATTGTAACCGGATTTTACACGAAAGCCCATTACGACCTGAAGTCGGGCGAGGTGAGCAGTCCGGAAGGGAAGTCGGACATCGTCGTTTCTGGCAAATGGAAAAAAGATAGTGACCGGCTGACCGGTAAGGATGTGATTGTGATTCCGCAGGAAGCAGACCCGGAAAGTCAGTCGGTTGTCATCGAGTGGAAGGGCATTCTGTATACTTGTCCTATCTCGGCAGTAACCCTTGAGGGTAATACGCAGCGGGCTATTCAGATTAGAATGGCGGAAGTGGAAAACCGTACGCTTGCCGGAATTGTAGGCGAAGTGGAAGAGTGGGGCGAAACGACCAAACAGGAAGAAACCGAAGGATCGCTGCAAACGGGCGAGGTACATATCGCTGCATTGTCGTTCGGTACCTCTAGTGTTTACCGGCTTTACAACAACGGAAGAACCGTGGCCGAGATTTGTAAGGAATATCTTGTTTCCGAAGCCGACGAGATTGCTTCGCAGGCCATCGTTGCCTATCCGGTGAAGAACGAAGTGACAGACCTTACGCAGGGTATTGTCTTGCAACTGATAGGGCAGACCGGCGAAGTGCATGGAGGTAAGGTCAGCTGGGATGCGGAGCGCAATACATTCGCTTATACGGCCGGAACCTCGGCGCCTGTCGAGACGTTGTATTTGGACGAAAAACAGTCGATTGTTGTTGATGTCAAGCCAGAAACCTGTATGAAAGTCAACGTAGTAGGCTATCGCTTGCGTGATATGCGGGCCGGTAAGCTGGATACTTATTCGGTAGTAAAGATCGGTACGCAGTATTGGATGAGGCAGGACTTGTGTGCCGTCAGCTATAAGGACGGTACGCCCATTGAGCGGCAAACTAACCTGGAGGACAAAGTGACGGGTTATTTTCAGCCAGACGACAAGGACGGTATTCGCTTCTACAACGGCGAAGCCCTGTTAGCCAACGACATCACCCCGGACGGATGGCGAATACCTTCGACCGAGGACTGGACGAAACTGAAAAAATACCTGAACGGCAAGGCCGGATTGCTGAAAGCCGCTTCCAGCAAATGGGAACCGCTCGATTTGGGAGAAACGACTGCTTCACATTCGGGACTGACTGGTTTCAATGCCTATCCGGTAGGAACTTGGATTAAGAGCAGCCATCAGTCTGTCTATAAGATGGTGGGCTACTGGACAATGGAAGCGGACGGAACGCTTCCCGAACAGACTGTTTTCCTGACGGGCAGCGATGAAGGGTTTGTGATGTCTTCTACTCTTTCCACCCGTGGCGACTATTATAAGGCACTTTCCATCCGTTGCGTCAAAGAGTAATTTATGCTTTTCTAAAGGCTTGTTTGTAAGGCGTTTGTAGGACACTTGCAATACATTTGTGGGACACTTGTGTGGCTCGCGAGCCGTGCAAGTGTTTCTCGCGAGCCGTACAAGTGTCCTACAAAAGCCTTACAAATACCCCGCTACAGACGTACAGAGACACGTCTGTGGCGGGGTAAATCATAGGCCGGATGTGTACAGGCAAACGCTCCCGTTATTGCACTTCGCTCGGTCGGAGTCCGAACGACTTGCAGCAAATCTCTTCAACGGGAATCTCCCAGATTTTAACGTTGCGTACGGCTGGGTCAGAATACCCGCACTTGTTCTGTGTGTAATGCTCCATGAAGAGGTCGAGCACGCGACGTTTTTCGTCCATGTCGTCGATGAAACGTACCTGTCCGCGGCACATCACGCTACGGCTCTTCATACTATAGCTACAGGCTACCTGCTGGTGCATGTACACCAGTTCGTGACCTTCGCAGAAACTGATGCAGACGGCCGGATGCTGTTGCACCATGTCCAGTTTGCTTCCTTCGGGACCAGAGTGCAGGAAGATGGTGCCGTGTTCGCCCTTCGAAGCGTCGTAGGCGAAGTTCATGGGGATAACGTAAGGATTCCCGTTCAGGTCGGTAAGTCCTACTGTGCAATAAGGGCATTTGCGTATGATGCCTTTTATCTCTTTCGGGTCGGTGATACAGATTGTCTTCATAATCTTATGTTTTTGTGGCAAAGTTACACGATTGTATGGAAAAAGCAAGTGTCTTAGTTTACCAAATCGGCGAAAATAGTAGACATTAGTATGCTTTCTCCAATATATCGTTATCAGGCTTGCAGTTTTTCGTTTTTTCTTCTTGAATCTTTGTTGTTGGCATAATTTTTGTGTAAGAAGCTTAATTTTCTCCTTTTTTCAGCCTTGACGGCTTTTTTTAACCAATTTCTTTGTCGTTCTTTAATTAGTGCTTACGTTTGCACGATATATAAAGTGAAAGCAGACCTTGGCGCGCAGGCCTGCTTTCCTTTTTGATAAAAAATAATTAATTATTAAAACTTACATGAAAGTCAAAGACCTTATTTCACTGTTCAGCTTGCTGGCCGTGTTCCTCTTCACTGCATGTAGCGATGACGATGACAACACTTGTTCCTATCTGGACTTGAGCAAGCAAGTACTGACACTGACCGGAGGCGAAGCCACCACTTCTACCTATTCGTTCGGTGTGAAGGCATCCGATGCCACCATTCCTTATCTGTGTCTCTATGTAGACAAAAAAACCGTTGACAATGTTGCCAAAGGTGAGTTACCCAACTATTTGATGAACGACCTGAAGAAACAGGCCGAAGCCAAAGGTACTCCGTTTGAGCAATATGTTGCTTCGCTGACTTATACCGGCGATCAGAGCAACCTGAAAGTAGAAAACCTCTTGCCCGGCCGCATCTACGAGTTGGTAGTGTTCGCTGTAGACGGCACACGTGCAGCCGACAAGGCAGAATATTTGTTCTTCCAGACTAATATGGCCGAGCAGGTAAATTGTACGTTTGATGTAGAAGCTGTTCCTTCGACCGATGGAGCACAGCTTATAGTGAATCCTTCCGACAAGGAACAGGATTACTATATCTGCTCTTTCCCCAAGTCTACTTACGACCAGGCCATTGCTATGGGATGGGACAACACGCAACTCCTGAATGCTTATTTCGGCGAGGAAATGAACGCCCGCTTGTCTCAGCTGGCTCCCGACGGTAACGTTACTCCCGAAATCATCGAGCAATTGCTGGCGCAGCTCTTCCATCAGGGCGATAAGACATTTACCCTATCTGGAGCACAGAGCAATACGGAATATGTGTGGATGGTAGCTGCCTTCGAGATAGTAGAAGTAGACGGTACGCTGAACTTTGTCATTGTTTCCGAACCGGGAATGGGTACTTATACCACAGAAAAAGGTGAGGACAGCATGATTGACATGAAGTTCGACATATAGGTAACAGACGTTACGGCTACATCGGCTAAAATCAAGGTTGTTCCCGAAGATATGGAGCAGACCTACATCTGGTGTTACGACCCGTACGATGAATCTACTGAGGGTAAGACTCCGATGGAGATTGCAGAACAGTATGTAAGATCGCAGGGTCCGTTTATTGGTTTTTCAGTAAGAACTGGCATACAGGAAGCACCCGCTGCTACACTGACTCCGGGTACGAAACATTATGTAGTTGCTTTTGCTTATAAGATTGGTGTTGGTATCATTAGCGAACCGCAATGTTACGAGTTTATGGCACAACCTTCCGAAGGCGATCCTTCGAAGATGACCTTCTCTTATTATATCAATTCACTCTCTCCCTATCAGGTGAACTTTGATATTATGCCTTCCGACGAGACATTGCCTTACACAACCCTTCTTCTTCCCGATGAAGAATACAACGAGGCTGAAGCTAAGGAAGCTGTTGAACAGGAAGTGGAATTGATGTACAAAGAAAGCTTGCGTTTCGACCCCGAGAAACCTATGAGCACATTCCTGTACGAAAGCTATTATCGTCCGGGTTCGCGCTACTACAATGTGTATAACAATTTGATACCAGGTAAGTCATATACATTGAGCTACTTCGCATTGGATCTGGAAGGTAAGGTAGCACGCGTACAGGCTGATAAGTCGTTTGTTGTAGCTCCTCAGCTTTCAGATGTAAAAGTAACAAGCGAATGTCTGGGATACTTCGACGGTGATGAGGAAGCAGGTCAGATCTTTGGCGATGCTGAAGCAACCAAGGGCCGTGCCATCATCGTTATGCGTTTCACTCCCTCAGAAGGCGCTAAAGATCCTAAGTACATCTTGGTAGATAAGGTTTATGAACAGATGTCAGATCAGGAATTGTACACTTCTTTCAATTGGACTAACATCTCTGCCGAACAGCATTACTATGCTTATGTTCTTGCTGATTGGAATACCAACTATTCATGCTTCTCGTATGGTAAGAATGCAGAAGGCCTCGAAGGCAGCATGGATCGTGTATCGATAGGACAACTCATTCAGGCAAAAGCTGGTAGCATTGATGAGCTGAAAGACATCATGGCTGGAGCCGGTTCGAATACCAGAATGTTTAACTTGCCTAACAAGAAGATCGTAACCAAAGCTGGAAACAAGGCTAACAATAAGATACAGGTGCCTTACCGTCCGGAGGACGTACAGTCGCAGGCTGTTGCTCAGCCGGTAGTATTTGGTAGTGATTTCTACTTGCCGTTGGCTAACCCTGTGAAGAAATAAACATATCATTCAATTATCATTATAAAAAGAAACATGAAACATAAACTGATATACCTGTTGTCATTCTTCTGCCTTCTTGTGGCTGGATGTAATGATGATGACGATCCTGTAATGGTGTTGTCGCAGACAGAGTTCAACGAAATATCTCATGAAGGAGGTATCTGCAAAATAGACATCACTAGTAACTATGAGTGGACAGCTACCAGCGATAACGACTGGTGCAAAGTATCGAAGCAGGAAGGCGTGGCAAACTACACGCTGGCCGTTGAAGTAGAGGCTAACTTGGGCGAAGCCCGTACCGGTAAAGTGACAATCACTGCACAAGGTACCAGCTATACAGTTACCATCAGCCAGCAAGGTCTGACCGAGGGACAGGAATTGAAATACAGAATTCCTATTGTATTCCATGTCATCTATGCCGATGAAAACGATCCGACACAGAACATTCCTGCTGAGGAGATATATTCGCTGATTGAGAATGTAAACAAGATGTATCGCAACGCCGGTGGTGAAAACACTGTAGATCTGAATATGGAGTTTGTACCGGCTGAGCTTGATCCTCAAGGCAACCTGATGGAAGAGCCGGGTATCGACCGTGTAAAATGGTTGACTGCCGAACTTGATGAAACAGACGTAATGAACGACAATACCCGCAAGTATGTACACTTCTTGTGGGAACCCAATGATTATGTAAATATCCTGGTATATCGTTTTGTCGGTTCTACTACACTGGGTATCTCTACCTTCCCGTATACTACGCAGACTCACCCGATGGACGGTACAGACGTATTGCCTGACATGAACATCACACTGGCTAATCTGAACTATGTACGTGGTGTATCTATCAACAATGCTTTCCTGGGCAATGCAGACGATTACCTGACTCCTTATGCTCCGGAGAACTATAAGGAAATCATAACCAAGCAGGTAGACGGTAGCATTACGTTGGCTCACGAACTGGGACACTATTTCGGATTGCGTCATGCCTTCTCTGAAGCAAATGTCGGATGTCTGGATACTGACTACTGTGAAGATACAGAAAGCTACGATTATCAGGAATATACGATGTTTGTTCAGCAGATCTATCAGCTGATGGAGGAGCAAGGTCAGGATTATGCTGACTCATTCGACTGGGAATGCTTGTTTGAGCGTTCTACTTGCAAAGGCGCAAAGTTTGTTTCGCACAACATCATGGGCTACGCTTACAGCTATCTGGACGAGTTCACAGCCGATCAGCGTCTGCGTGTTCGTCACGTGCTCGACTACAGTCCGATGATACCGGGTCCGAAGCAGACACGTGCTTACCTGAGCACAAAGGCTGTTTCCGACGCTCCGATGGATTTGCCTTTCTCTGTATCTAACTGCGGTCCCCGTGGTCTGATTGTGACTAATAATAAGTAAAAATAAGGTCTTTGCCTGTTAAGGCTGAAAAATAAAGCAGCCGTTTCCGCTGATGAAACCAATGGTTTCTTTTCGGGAAACGGCTGCTTTTGTTATGTATAAGGTTTGCTAAGGCAGGAAGATAGCAGGCTTTGTTGTTTCTGCTCTTATTCTTCCAAAGCAAAATCCAGTTGTTTCTTTTCCAGATTGGCGCGTGCTACGCGTATGGTGATGGGGTCGCCCAAACTATAAGTACGGTTCTTACGGCGTCCGCGCAGGCAGTAGTTCTTTTCGTCGAATTCGTAATAGTCGTCGTCCAGGTCGCGGATGGGGATCATTCCTTCACATTTGTTCTCGTTCAGTTCTACATAAAGTCCCCATTCGGTGACGCCCGATATAACGCCGTCGTACACCTGACCCAACCGTTCGGTCATAAATTCTACTTGCTTGTATTTGATGCTCGACCGTTCGGCATTGGCTGCCAGTTGTTCCATGGCGCTGGAGTGTTCGCACAGAGCTTCGTATTTCTTCTCGCTGACGGTACGTCCGTTTTCGTCTATATATTTGGTAAGCAGGCGGTGAACCATCATGTCGGGATAGCGTCGGATGGGCGAGGTGAAGTGCGTGTAATAGTCGAATGCCAGTCCGTAGTGGCCGATGTTGTGCACCGAGTAACGGGCTTTCTGCATGGCCCGTATTGAGACGGTTTCTATCAGGTTTTCTTCTTTCTTTCCCTGAATGTCGTCCAGCAAGTGATTAATAGATTTTGATACGTCGACTTTGGTGCCTGAAGTACGCAGTTTGTAGCCGAATCGGGCGATAAATTGCGCCAGATTGTCTAGCTTTTCGGGATCGGGCAGGTCGTGAATACGGTAGGGGAATACTTTGGCTTTCTTTCCTTTGGGTACGCACCCGATGCGTTCGGCCACTGTCCGGTTGGCCAGCAGCATGAATTCTTCGACCAGCTTATTGGCGTCTTTCGAAACTTTGAAGTACACACTGATCGGCTTGCCTTTCTCGTCGATTTCGAACTTCACTTCGTAGCGGTCGAAGTTGATGGCGCCGGCGGCGAATCGTTTTTCGCGCAACAGCTTGGCCAGGCGGTCCAATTGCAGGATTTCTTCCTTGTAGTCGCCTTCGCCTGTCTCGATGGTCTGCTGAGCTTCTTCGTAAGTGAAGCGGCGGTTACTTTTGATGACGGTATGTACGATGCGCGAGTTGATGACTTCGGCTTTGTCGTTCATCTGGAAGATGACGGAGTAGGCCAGCTTTTCTTCATCGGGGCGCAAGGAACAGATGTAGTTGCACAGGCGCTCGGGCAGCATCGGTATGGTGCGGTCCACCAGGTAGACAGAAGTAGCACGTTTCTCGGCTTCCTTGTCGATGATGCTACCTTCCTTGACGTAGTGGGTCACGTCGGCAATGTGTACGCCGACTTCCCACAGGCCGTTCTCCAGTTTGCGGATGGACAGAGCATCGTCGAAGTCTTTGGCATCTTTGGGGTCGATGGTAAAGGTTGTTACCTGCCGGAAGTCTTCGCGGCGGGCTATCTCCTCGGCTGGTATTTCGTCGGGGATGCGGTCGGCAGCTTTTTCTACAGCCGTCGGATAGGTGTAGGGTAAGCCGTATTCGGCCAGAATGGCGTGCATTTCGGTATTGTTATCGCCGGCACGTCCCAGTATGTCGATGACTTGTCCGATGGGGTTCTTTGCCTTATCGGGCCATTCGATGACTTTCACGATGGCTTTGTCGCCGCTTTTCCCGCCTTTCAGCTTGTCTTTCGGTATGAAGATGTCGTTGGCCAGGGTACGGTTTTCGGTGACGAGGAAGGCATACGATTTGGACACTTCAAGTGTGCCTACAAAGGTGTCGTTAGCCCGTTCAAGGATTTCGATTACCTCGCCCTCGGCTTCACGTCCGCGACGTTTGGCATAGAAAGCGATCTTCACCTTGTCGCCTGCCATGGCGTGAGCCGAATTGCGTTCGGCAATAAAGATGGGATCTCCTCCGTCGTCGGGGATGAAGGAGTTCTTTCCGTTGCTTTTACGCTGGAAAGTACCGGTCATTTCCACGCCGTGGGTATTGAGTTTAAATTTGTTTTTATCCGTTTCGTTGATATAGTCGTCTTCCTGCAATTCGTGCAAGATGTCTATGCACAGCATTTTCAGCGGGTGTGTAGTCAGATGGAGCTGGTCGAAAATGTATTTGAGCGGTAATACTTCGCCTTGTTTCTGATGGAAGAGATCAAGCAACACTTTGACAAGTTCTTTTTTACTCATCCGTTTGCCGGCTTTCTTCTCTTTTTTTTCTTTTTTCTTTCCCATAATTCAATTGTTTATTTAGGTGGGGAATAGCCCTTTCACTGTATAGTACAAAGATAGCGAAAGGTAAGAGCAGAGACAAACGAAAAACAAAGTTTTTCAGATTTGGCTATGCCGAACCGCCTCTTATCTTCGTGAAACAAAGATAACAAACAATTGCATTCGGTAGTTCAGAAAGGGTCTAAATTCTTGCCGATGTGCAGATTTTGAGGATGCAGAAAGTCGCTGGTTGCGGAATTGTCGTATCTTTGCTCCGCCTTTTAATGGATTTCGTTATGAGTTCGCAATTATTGAGTCAGAAAGAAAAAAGCACCGAAGAGTCTGTTCGCGAGTCGGGCATCTATCGGGTGACGCTGATAGGAAGTGTGGTCAATCTGCTGTTGCTTGTTTTTAAGTTTGTGGCAGGTGTGTGCGGGCATAGTGCGGCCATGCTGGCCGATGCCGTTCATTCGTTGTCCGACTTTGTAACGGACATCATTGTGATCGTCTTTGTACGCATTTCGTCGAAGCCTGAAGACGAGGGACATGACTACGGTCATGGCAAGTACGAGACGCTGGCTACAGCCATTATCGGCCTGATATTGCTGTTTGTTGGTTTTGGTATTTTGTGGAATGGAGCTACTTCCATTTGGAATTTCTGGCAGGGAGGTGAGCTTCAGGAACCGGGTATGCTGGCTTTGTGGGCGGCATTGGTATCTATCCTTTTTAAGGAATTACTCTATCAGTATACGGCTTTCAAAGGGCGCAAGCTGAATTCGCAGGCTGTGGTTGCCAATGCCTGGCACCATCGCAGTGATGCACTTTCGTCCATCGGTACGGCTGTTGGCATCGGTGGTGCCATTTTGCTGGGTGATCGTTGGCTGATCCTTGACCCGTTGGCAGCTGTGGTAGTCAGCTTCTTCATCATGAAGGTAGCCATTCAGTTACTGGTACCTTGTATCGAAGAACTGCTGGAGAAGTCGTTGCCTGCCGAGGTAGAGGACAAAATCAAGCAGGAAATTCTTTCTTTTCCGGGAGTTTCCGCTCCGCATCACTTGCGTACACGCCGGATAGGCAACAGTTATGCCATCGAGGTGCATATCCGTATGGACGGAAAAATCTCGTTGGAAGAAGCGCATCATACTGCTACGGCTATCGAAAACCGTCTGAAGAGTGAGTTTGGCAACCGTACATACATCAATATTCATGTAGAACCAGTAAAATGATTATGGAAAGAATGAAAAAATCGATTTTGATTACGGGTGCCAGTGGCTTTATTGGTAGTTTTCTGGTAGAAGAAGCGTTACGCCGGGGATTCGACATCTGGGCCGGAATCCGGGCATCGAGTAGCCGGAAATACCTGCAACAGCCTGAGCTGCACTTTCTGGAACTGGACTTTGCACATGCCGACCGCCTGTCCAGTCAGCTTAAGGCTCATCGTGAAGTTCATGGATCGTTCGACTACATCATTCATTGTGCCGGAGCTACCAAATGCATCAATCAGGCCGATTTCGACCGTGTGAACTACGAACAGACTCGTGCGTTTGCCGATACGCTGCTTCGTCTCGATATGGTGCCGCAGCAGTTTGCTTTTATCAGTACGCTAAGTGTCTTCGGCCCCATCCACGAAGATACGTACGAGCCTATCCGCGAGACAGATACTCCCCAACCCAATACCGCATACGGACGCAGCAAGCTGAAGGCTGAACAGTATCTGATGGGACTGGAAGACTTTCCTTATGTGTTCTACCGTCCTACAGGGGTTTACGGACCTCGCGAGCGTGATTATTTCCTGATGGCTGAGTCTATCAAGCGGCATACCGACTTCTCGGTAGGGTATCGTCGGCAGGACTTGACTTTCGTCTATGTGAAGGATGTCGTGCAGGCTGTCTTTCTGGGCATCGAGCGTCAGGTGACACGACGTGCCTATTTCCTGTCCGACGGGCAGGTGTATGCCAGCCGTACCTTTTCCGACCTGATATGTCGCGAACTGGGTAATCCGCTGATTATTCGCATCCGATGTCCGTTATTTCTGTTGAAAGTCGTATCTTTGCTCGCTGAGCGTTGGGCGCGGCTTAGGAATACAGCGAGCACGCTCAACCGTGACAAGTATAATATAATGAAACAACGCAACTGGCAGTGCGACATAACTCCCGCCGTCCGCGAGCTGGGCTATCGGCCCGCTTACGACCTGGACCGTGGTGTGAAGGAGACCATTGCCTGGTATAAGAAGGAAGGATGGCTTTAGATATATTCAAGATGGTAGATACCCGTAAGGGACTGTTTGCGATAGAGAAAGTATCGCTTATCTACAACCTGCTGACGTCGATACTGATACTCTTTCTGTATCAGCAGTTGGATCACCCGCTACGCATGCTGGGCGACCGTGCGCTGATAGCAGGTATGACATTCCTGCTGATGTATCTTTACCGGCTGGCACCTTGTAAGTTTTCTGCATTCATACGTGTAACGATACAGATGGCGTTGTTGTCTTACTGGTATCCGGATACTTACGAGTTCAACCGTCTTTTTCCCAATCTCGATCACATCTTTGCCTCGGCCGAACAATGGCTGTTTGGCGGACAACCAGCCATCTGGTTTGCCGAGCGGCTGCCTTACATGTGGGTGAGCGAGCCGCTCAATATGGGCTATTTTTTCTATTATCCCATGATGCTGGTCATCGTGTTGTGGTACTTCATTCATCGCTTCGACCTGTTGGAAAAAGTATCATTCGTCATCATTTCCTCCTTTTTCCTTTACTATTTCTTCTACATTTTTGTGCCTGTAGCAGGACCGCAGTTCTATTTTCCGGCTATCGGTATGGACAATGCCCTTCAGGGAGTTTTTCCGGCTATTGGCGACTATTTCAATCACAATCAGGAGTTGTTGCCCGGTCCGGGCTACGAACATGGCTTTTTCTATAACCTCGTAGAGAGCTCGCAACGGGTTGGCGAACGTCCTACCGCCGCTTTCCCGTCGTCGCATGTAGGCATTTCTACCATTCTGATGATTATGGCGTGGCGTGGCAGCCGTTGGCTTTTCGCGTGTCTGATGCCTTTCTACGTGCTTCTGTGCTGTGCGACGGTATACATTCAGGCTCACTACCTGATCGATGCCATAGCGGGCTTTATTTCGGCTTTCGGACTTTACGTTTTGACGACATGGATGTATAAACGCTGGTTCGAGCAGCCAATGTTCCGCTGATGCCAATGTGCTAAGAAACTCCTTCGGAATCTTTCATTTCAAAACCCCGTGGGCTTTCATTCAAAATGCCCGGACTTTCTTCTCAAAACGCGTGGGCTTTTCAAGCAAAACACGTGGCCTTTTGAGACAAAACACGAGGGCTTTTCGGACAAAATGCGTGGGCTTCTCCGAGCGGACTCCTCTTCTATAGTCCGGTCGTAATCTTTGTCAGAGCTACGACCGCAGCTTTCAGCCGGGAAAGAACCGCTGTCTGATGTCGTCGAAGATGCGGTACAGTTCGTCTTTCGTCTCGGCCCGCAGCATGGCGATGCGTGTGTCGCGGAAGTTGGGCAAGCCTTTGAATACCGGGCTGGCTGCCAGATGCCGGCGTACGTGCAGGATGCCGCGTCGTTCGTCCAGCAGGTTGACGCTGTCTTCTACCTCTTGTCGCAGTACGTCCATGCACCATTGGGGTGTCAGGGCAGGCAACTCTTCGCCCGTCTCCAGATAGTGCTTTACTTCCTTGAATATCCACGGACGTCCGAAACTGGCGCGGCCTATCATGATGGCATCCACACCATACTGTTCGAAACATTCGCGGGCACGCTGCGGAGTAGTGACATCGCCGTTGCCGATGATGGGGATGTGCATCCGCGGGTTCTTCTTCACTTCGCCAATGAGCGTCCAGTCGGCTTCGCCGGTGTACATCTGTGCGCGGGTACGGCCGTGGATGGTCAGAGCACTGATGCCGCAGTCCTGCAACTGTTCGGCCAGGCTGACGATGATCTTGTGGTCGGCATCCCAGCCCAGGCGGGTTTTCACGGTGACGGGAATCTTCACCGCATCGACTACCGAACGGGTGATTTCGAGCATCAACGGAATGTTCTGAAGCATGCCTGCTCCTGCTCCCTTACCAGCCACCCGCTTCACGGGACAGCCGAAGTTCAGGTCCAGGATGTCGGGGCGCGCCTGCTCTACTATTTTGGCGGCTTCGACCATCGTTGCCGTGTCGCGTCCATATATCTGTATGGCTACGGGGCGTTCTTCGTCGCTGATGTTCAGTTTCTGTTCCGTTTTGCTGACGGAGCGTATCAGCGCGTCGGCCGATACGAATTCGGTGTACACCATGTCGGCACCGAAGCGTTTGCACATCAGTCGGAAAGCGGGGTCGGTAACGTCCTCCATCGGAGCGAGGAGTACAGGGCGTTCGCCCAAGTCTATGTTGGCTATCTTCATATTCTGTTGCGTTTTGGGTGCAAAAGTACGGAAAAAAGAGTGCTTCGCTGCAAAAAAGAGTTATCTTTGTGTGTGATTATCATATTAATGGGAGACTGGATATGGCAACAATGGGATTGGAGGTGCAGAAACTGATGTTAATGCGTGAAATTATCAACAGTGACGATAAGACCTTCTTGCAGGAAATGAGCAATGCCTGTAAGGAGATAAAGAAACGTCTGGCCAAAGTCGCAGATACAACAAAGGACGAAAAGGCCGGTAATAAAGAACTTGTTCTCCACGAGCTGAAGGAAGCCATCTTGGAGTTGAATGATTACAAGGCCGGCAAGATTCAGGCGCGTCCTGCCGAAGAGTTGGTTAAAGAACTGCTAATGGAAGAGGAAGCATGATAGAGATTAAGACGATTCCTCCTTTTGACCGCGCACTGAAGAAGTTGCAGAAAAGATATAAATCGATAGTTGCTGACTATCTGACCTTGCTCGAAGAATTGAGACAAAATCCTTTTGCAGGAACAGATTTAGGTAAGGGTGTGCGCAAAGTACGCATGGCAATCTCGGCAAAAGGCAAAGGGAAAAGCCATGGTGCACGTGTTATAACTTATACAGAAGCCATTGTAAAGATAGACGAAGGAACCTTGATTCTATTTTACATTTACGATAAGGCTGATAAAGAAAGCATTTCCGAGAGCGAAATACGTGATTTACTGGAATACATCAAATAATAACAATGGAACTGAAAGACTTTGAAATAATGGCCCCTGTCGGCTCGCGCGAGTCGCTGGCCGCCGCCATACAGGCCGGAGCAGACTCCATCTACTTCGGCATCGAGAACCTGAACATGCGTGCCCGTTCGGCCAACACGTTCACCATCGACGACCTGCGTGAGATAGCCCGCACGTGCGACGAGCACGGTATGAAGAGCTACCTCACCGTCAACACCATCATTTACGATCAGGACATCCCCCTGATGCGCACCATTGTGCGTGCCGCTAAGGATGCCGGTATATCGGCCATTATTGCTGCCGACGTAGCCGTGATGACCTACGCCCGCGAGATAGGGCAGGAGGTACACCTCAGTACGCAGCTCAATATCAGCAACGTCGAGGCTTTGCGCTTCTATGCCCAGTTTGCTGATGTAGTGGTGCTGGCACGCGAGCTCAATCTGGATCAGGTGGCCGAAATCTACCGTCATATCTGCGAGGAGAATATCTGTGGCCCGTCGGGTCAGCGCATCCGCATTGAGATGTTCTGTCACGGTGCTCTGTGTATGGCCGTCAGCGGCAAGTGTTACCTCTCGCTTCACCAGATGAACAACTCTGCCAACCGCGGTGCCTGCATGCAGGTGTGCCGCCGCTCGTACATCGTGCGCGACAAGGAGACCGACGCCGAACTGGAGATTGACAACCAGTACATCATGTCGCCCAAGGACCTGAAGACCATTCACTTTATGAACAAGATGATGGATGCCGGTGTGCGGGTGTTCAAGATAGAAGGCCGTGCCCGCGGCCCCGAGTACGTGCGTACCGTAGTTGAGTGCTATAAGGAAGCCATCCGTGCCTATTTGGACAACACATTTACCGACGAAAAGATTGAAGAATGGAACCGCCGCCTGGCAACTGTCTTCAACCGCGGATTCTGGGACGGCTACTACCTGGGACAACGTCTGGGCGAATGGACGAAGAACTACGGTTCGGCAGCTACGGAGCGCAAGATATACGTGGGTAAAGGCATCCGCTACTTCTCGAATATCGGCGTAGCCGAGTTCCTGGTCGAGGCTGCCGAAATCAGTGTGGGCGACAAACTGCTTATCACCGGACCTACCACCGGAGCCGAGTACGTCACACTGGAGGAAGCACGCGTTGACCTGAAACCCGTGCAGACCGTCCACAAGGGCGAGCATTTCTCCATGAAGTCCGTCAAGATACGTCCCAGTGACAAGCTCTACAAGTTAGTGACCATCGAGGAACTGAAACGTTTCAAGGGACTGGATGTGGAGAAGCAACGAGGATAATAACAGCGGTAAATGGTTAATGGTAAGTGATAAACTGTTGTGCAGATTGATATTGACCATTAATCATTTACCATTAATCATTATTTTATGGCAGAAAAATACATCTACGAGCTGGAAATGAAGGTACGCGACTACGAGTGCGACCTGCAGGGCATTGTGAACAATGCCAACTACCAGCACTATCTGGAACATACGCGCCACGAGTTTCTTACCTCCGTAGGCGTCAGCTTTGCTGCCCTTCACGAGCAGGGAATCGACCCTGTGGTGGCACGTATCAGCATGGCTTTCAAGACTCCGCTGCGCAGCGGCGACGAGTTTGTGTCGAAGCTCTACATGAAGAAAGAAGGCATCAAGTACGTTTTCTATCAGGACATCTTCCGCAAGAGCGACGGTAAAGTGTCGCTGAAAGGAGTGGTAGAGACTGTCTGCGTGGTAAACGGACGGTTGAGCGACAGCGAACTGTTCGACCGCATATTTGCGTCTTATATTTAGGGACAAGGGGACAAGTTAACGAGGCCACAAGGAAAGGCAAACTGAGTATTTATGTTCTTTCCAACTTGTTAACTCGATTACTCGCAAGCTTGTCAACTCATTAACTGTCCCCTCATCCCCTTGTCAACTCGTCCTCTCGTCAACTTGTCAACTCGTATCTAATATTTATTACTATGAATACCGACGAACGAATCTGTAGCATCGCCCTGACCCTCTGTCCGGGCATCGGACATATTGGTGCCAAACGCCTGATTGATACCGCAGGCAGCGCAGCCGAAGTATTCCGACTCCGTAAAGAACTGCCTAAACGCTTTCCGGGCATCATTCACGCCTCTGCTGTGGCGGCGCTCGACTGTCCCGAAGCCTTCAGCCGGGCAGAAGCAGAGATGGAGTGGGCCGAAAAGAACCGTATCAGTTGCCTGACGCTGGGTGACGAACGCTATCCGTCGCGTCTGCGCGAGTGCGAGGATGCGCCGGTAGTGCTGTTCTTCAAGGGCAATGCCGACCTGAACCGCTTGCGGGTGGTCAGCATGGTGGGTACACGCCACGCCACCGAGTATGGCAAGCAGTTCTGCACCGAGTTCCTGCACGATCTTTCCGAACTTTGTTCCGATGTACTGATTGTCAGCGGACTGGCTTATGGCATCGACATACATGCCCATCGCGGTGCGCTGGCAAACGGCCTTTCCACCATAGCCGTACTGGCTCATGGGCTGGACCGCATTTATCCGGCTGTTCATCGCAAGACGGCGGTCGATATGCTGGCCGAAGGCGGGCTACTGACCGAATTCCTGACCGATACCAACCCCGACCGTCATAACTTTGTCAGCCGCAACCGCATTGTGGCGGGCATGAGCGATGCCGTCATTGTGGTAGAGTCGGCAGCCAAAGGCGGTTCGCTGATTACGGCAGAGCTGGCCGAGGGCTACCATCGCGACTGTTTTGCTTTGCCCGGACGTGCCACGGACGAGTATTCACGCGGTTGCAACCGGCTGATCCGCGACAACAAGGCAGCCCTGATCAACGATGCTGCCGACTTTGTGAAAGCCATGAACTGGGGACGGAGCACCGACCGCAGCAGCCGGATGGCGTCGGGCGTACAGCGCAGCCTTTTTCCCGAACTGACCGAGGAAGAAGCACGTGTCGTCAAGATTCTGAGTCGCAACGACCTGCACATCAACACTCTGGTGGTCGAAGCCAACATCCCGGTGAACCGCATGAGCGCCCTTTTGTTCGAACTCGAAATGAAGGGCATGGTCAAAGCACTGGTAGGCGGAGTCTATCATTTGCTGGCATAGTCGCCGGCTTGCGTCAGCCGGATGTTCCATACGCCGGGCGTAAGTACCTTTTCGGCCGACTGGCAAGCGATGCCGTTCACGCTCATGCCTGTATATCCGTCGGGCAGGCAGAAGCACGCCTCCGTACCTTGGGGAACTTCCAGCACGATGTCGCACCGGCGGCTGTCCTTGTCGAGTGACAGTCGTATTTCTCTTTTCCCGCTCAGGGGTACAACGGCCCGTATCTGGTTCAGGTGTGCAGGATGCGGACTGACGCGGAAACGGCGGAAAGCGGGAGCCGTCGGCTCAATTCCGGCTATATACTGGCTCATGACGGTCAGCGGGCCGCCGCTCCAGGCATGGTTGTAAGTGCCGCCGCCGAAACCTTCCGAGCCGATTCCCCATCCTTCCCACAAGGTAGTCAGCGGGCTGTCTGTCATGGCGCGGTAGCGCAGTTTCATCCGGTTGAGGGCATCCTGGTGGTAGCCCATCAGGCAGAGGGCTTGCAGGACGTATTTCTCCATATACGGGCTGGCGTGATATTGTTGGCCGAAGAAGGGGCGCAGTGCCGGATAGAGCGTGTCGGGCAGTGTACCCGAAACCACGGCAAGGGCTTGCGGGCGGTCGTCGGGCAGACCCTGGTGAGAAGGTGACACGTAGTAGCTTCCGTTCCAGTATTTTTGGTGGAAGGCGGTGCGTGCACGGTCGGCCGTAGTCTGTGCCCAGTCGGCTTCGGTGGTGTCGCCGATCAGGCGTGCCATGCGTTCGTAGCCTTGCAGGGCGATGATGTACCATTGGCTGAACAGCAGTTCCATGTCTTTGTTCTCGCCCCAGTCGCCCCAGGTCCATCCTCCTTTGCGGGGAATAGCCAGTCCTTGGGCATCGGTCTTCCATACGTGAATGTATTTCTTTACGTTGGGATATACGTAGCCGATGGTGGCGCTGTCGGCCGTACCCATGTAGTACGTCCAGAAGCCGTAGTAGCCTACGCTGGCCAGCATCTGCATGGGCAGTTCCGAGTCGTAGTTTCCGGCAGGTACAGGGGCGAAGATGGTGCTGTCGGCACGTTGCCAGCCCATCAGTTCGCGGATGCCTTTGCGGGTCAGCAGGTGGGCTTTCTCGTCGAGGGCGTAGAAGGCTTCGCCCAGTTCGTTCACTACGTCGCCCCACCATTGGGCACGTTCGCGGTCGGGGCAGTCCATGTAGGTGTCGCGCATGGTGATGTACAGGGTTCGCTGCGACTTCTCCCACAGGCGGTTCAGGGCAGGGTCGTCGCAATGGAAACTTCCTGCAAAGTAGGTGTCGTAGCCCGTTTCGCGGTACATCAGGTCGAGGACTTCGGCATCCTTGGGCACCTGATAGACTACGTAGTGGCCGTTCATCCAGCCAAGGCATTCAAAGTCTTGTTCGCCCTGTCGGGTGGTATATTCGGCAAAGACGTTGTTGGCCGATCCGCCGGTGTAGTTGTCGGTGCGGATGCGTACTTTCCGGCCTTTGTCGGCGCGCAGCCGTATGTAGGGGGTGATTTGCGCGTTGTAGGGCAGGTAGGCGTAGAGGATGGTGTCGTTTATCCTTTCCGTGCGTTCGTAAGATTTCAGGCCGTAGTCTTTCCATTGGGGGATGGGGCGTGGTTGCAGCTTGTTCCATCCGGCTGCTGCCAGGTCGGTGAGGCGTGCGTCGGGCCATTGGCTGTCGTCGAAGTCGGGACGGGTGAAGTCGATGTCCTTTCCGGCATCGAAGCCGATGTTCGACTCGGGCAGGCGGTAGTTGGGCTGTTCGCCTTCGGGCTGGTAGAAGGCGGGATGGACGATGCTCTTCCACGGCTTGCGGGGACGGATGTCTTTTCCGTCGACGTTCAGGGCGAAGGTCATGCCGGGAGTGGGCGAGTTGCGGTGGCTGAAGCCGTCTTTACCGAAGTACCACACCAGCAGGGCGATGGTGTTCTGGCCTTTCTTCAGGGCGGGCAGCGAGCCGATGGTGTCGCAATAGGTGTCGTTGGGGTTGGGGCCGCGTTTCAGGCCGCCTTCGCGCACTTGCAGTTCGCCGTTCACCCACAGCCAGTATTTGCTGTCGGCAGCTATGTGCAGGCTGACGTTGCGGGGTTGCCGCTTCAGGTTGACGGTGTTGCGGAAGCAGTACCACGAGCCGGGTTCTATCTCGTCCGGCGGGCAGTCGGGACTGATAACCTGTGCGACGGCAGTGTACGTGCCGATGCACAGCAGGATGAGTGTGTACAGCAGTTGTTTCATATTATTGGGTTCTGTTTATGTGTGTGTCAGGGTATAGGCAAAAAAAAAGGAGTACCGCTGTACTCCAACCTTTGTTAACCTTAAATCTAATACTATGAAAAACACGTTGCAAAGGTACGGACTTTGGCGAAATCTGCAAATTCTGTAAGCAAAAAGCCGTTTTTTATAACATGCTTTAATATTGTTACAGGTTCTTTTACATCTTTCGCCCGGTTTTGTGTCCTGTCTGTTGCCACTGTTCTTCTTTTTACTCCTCCGTCCGCGTGTAGGCTTCAATCTCGCGGATGGCATCTTTGGCCTTGCGGCGCACTTTGTTGAGGTGTATCAGGCCCATGATGGCTCCGACCACGAATCCGACGCCTCCTCCGATGCAGATGGTTTCTCCTCCTTCCTTGGGATAGCTTTCAATGAGAAACCAAACTATCCACAGCGTGGCGAAGGGCAGGCCGAAGTACAGCCATTTCAGCCCCAGGCGGTTCATGCGTATCAGGGCCTGGCTGATGTTTATCAGGTTGCCGGTCGATATTTCTTTGGGGTTTATTCCTTTGTGGCTGTATACCTGATAAATGCAGGCAACGATCAGAAAGAGGGAGGTCACGACGCAGAACAGCCACGAATAGCCCGTCGAGATGAAGAACAGGTTGCAATAAATCAGTGCAAAGGGGACCAATATGTACATGGAGCGGATTTTCCGTTTGATGTAACCAAGTTTTTCCCGGATCGATTGCATGATCATCTTTTCGTTGACGATGGTTTCTTTCGCCAGTTTCTCTTTCAACAGTCTGATCTGCTGTTTCATTTCTTCCAGTTCGAAGTTATCTTGATGCTTTTCCATACTGATGCGTTTTTAGTGATTCGACATTTTTTTCAACTCCTCTTTGATGCGATACAGGCGCACGGACACGTTTTTGGTCGAGATACCTACAATGGCTCCTATCTCTTCGTAGCTCATGTTCTCCAGCCACAGCAGGACGATGGCGCGGTCGAAGGGCTTTAGCTTGTGGATGCGGTCGTAGAGCTGGCGGATTTGCCGGGAGTCTTCGTCGTTGTCCTTAAACAGGTTGATGTCCATCGTTAGTGGGAGGGTGGCCCGCTTCTGCTTTTTCCGTTCGCAGGAGATGCAGGTGTTGAAGCTCACTCTCCATATCCAGGTGTCGATGCTGCTTTGGTTCCGGAAGGAGGGATACCCTTTCCAGAGGTTGATGAGTACTTCCTGAAACAGGTCGCTGACTTCATCGGAATCGTTCGAGAACATAAAGCACACCGTGTAGATGGTGCTTTTGTGTTCCTTGATCATTTGCGCAAATGTGGTGTCCAATGTTTCCATATCGAATTCTGATTTGTTTTTGTCCGTTAGACGCAGGTGTTGCCGGAAAAACTACACGAATATAGTGTTTTTTTTATTCATACTTGCACGGTTTGCGAGCAACACTTGCATCGCTCCTGAGAGACACTTGTACGGCTCGCGAGCAACACTTGCACGGCTCGCGAGCAATACTTGAGTGTGTGTTGAAGCTTAGTTATAGTATCTGATTCCCCTCCTTCTGGAAGGAGGGGTGCCCAACGGGCGGGGTGGTAGGCTTTACGACACTCTGTATATTAATACTTTATGCTTTTACCTACCACCTCCCCCTTCGGGTACTCCTCCTTCCTGAAGGAGGAGAGCTTCAGATACTTTTATTTCGACACATCCTTAGGCAATACTTGGCAGGTTTGCGAGTCATACTCGTGGGCTTTGTGGGCAAAACCCGGCGGCATTGCTTGCGATAGGCGGCGAGATTGCTTGTCGCTTGGCCGGACATTGCTTGTTGCGGTGGCTAACTATGGATGTTACGCGGCTAAAGTGGATGGTTAGGAATGAAAAGTGCTACTTTGTGGGTGAAAGATGGATACGCGGACTACACTGATGAGGCGGATTTACACGGATGAAGAGTGGAAAAGAGGGAAATTGCCTTCACGCCTTCACTTAGCTTTCAGGATCTTGGCAGTCAGGTAGATAGGATGAAACATCCGGTTTCACGGAAGTTTCACCTCTTGCTTTCACCTTTCCGGATTTTTCTATTTTTTCGGGATTTAAGCCTGTTCGATGGGCGTTTGTTAATCTGTTGATAAACAGTGTGATGCGATGAAGGATGTAACGTACGTGCAAGTTTATGTAACGTACGTGCAAGTTTGATGTAACATTTGTGTAACTTTTGCAATCCGTTGCAAAGGTGAAACCTGAATTTTTAACACGCGATGTTACGCCATCGAAGGTATTTGATACAAATTGTTTTGGGGGTGTAGTCGATAAGTAGGATATTTGCATACAGACCTTATGCATACAAACGAATATGAATACAATCGAAAACACACACCCGAGCATGTCGCGTAAAAGCCTGCCCGTTCTATTTGCCGCCCTGTGCGTGCTGCTGTGCCTGACCGCCTGCCGCCCCAAGCCCTATCCGTCGCTACTGCTTGCGGCGGACAGTTTGGCGTCCGTGCTGCCGGACAGTGCCTGTGCCCTGTTGGCCTCCTATGCCGCCGACACGGCGGACGAACCTCTGTACGTCCGCATGTACTACCGCCTGCTTTGCATCAAGGCGAAGGACAAGGCCTACATCGTGCATACGTCGGACAGCGCCATTCTGCCCGTAGTGGCCTACTACGAGCAGCACAAACGCCTTCCCCACCTGCCCGAAGCCTACTACTATGCCGGCCGCGTGTATAGCGATTTGGGTGATGCGCCACAGGCGTTGGCCTATTTTCAGCGGGCACTCGACGTGATGCGCGAGGATAAGGATGGGGTGAATATGACAGTGAAAAAGCTGGTTCTTTCGCAGATGGGGACGTTGTTCAAAAGGCAGAATCTTTATCCCGAAGCGTTGGAAGTGTACAGGCAAAGCTTCCAGTGCAAAATCTTACTTCAGGATAGTGTGGGCATGATATATAGTAACAGGGATATCGGTCATACTTTTGTGCTTTTGGAACAACGGGACAGTGCTTTATATTATTATCAGCGTGCCTATCAGTTAAGTCTTTTGTTGGGAAAGAAGGCTTTAGGGAATGGAATACAATCTTTGATAGCACGTTTATATACGGAAGAAGGGAATTACGAAGCAGCTCGCCGTTCGTTGCAAATCGCTTTGCAGGATGTCCCAAAAAGTGAGAGGAGTGGTACTTACTATACTGCAGCACGATTTTATCATTTTATTAATGAAAAAGATTCTGCAGAATGTTACTATAATAAATTATTATTGTATGGCTCATTAGATGTCAAGGAAATGGCTAACAGGGGTTTAGCTTCCATCGCTTTATCGCAGGGAAAAACGATTCCTGCTGCCCAGTATCTTTATCAGGCATTATTGTTGGGCGATTCCATTCATAAGTTGACTAGAACAGATGAGGTCCGAAGCGCTCATTCACATTACAATTACCAGCTCCGTGAACAGGAAAACCAGCGTTTGAAGCTTCAGAACCTGCGTCAGCGTCAGACGAATGCCGCCATTCTGGTGGTGTTTGTTCTGTTTGCATGTGGCGGTACGCTCTATTATCTGCATCGGCGCAAGGTCATGCGCCTGCGTCTGCAGGTGGCCGAGCAGTTGCAGGCCGAGGCCTATCGCAACAGTGTTCAGTACCAAGAAGATACGCGCCGGCGCATCAGTCAGCTGGAAGAGCAGTTGCAGTCGGCTTCCCATCAGCTGACCGACAGCGAAAGCCGTTGTCGGCAACTGACTGACGAAAAACAGCTGCTGGCACATACCTTGCGCTGTCTGGAAGAGGAGGAGCAGCGCCGCCGTCTGATGAAACAACGCTTTTCCGCTTCGGATGCCTGCCTGCTTTTCCGCAAGAAGGAAACGACAGCCGCGCCCGTCACCGAAGACGACTGGCAGCAGTTGGAGACCGAGGCCGACCAGTTGCTCGACGGCTTCCTACGCAAGCTGACGACAGGCCCAGTGCGTGTCAGCCGCCAGGAGCTCCGCGTCAGCCTGCTGATACGTGCCGACTTCTCCATCAAGTCGATAGCCGCTTTCCTCCATCTGACTCCTACGGCCGTGACCAGTATCCGCCGTCGCCTCAGTGTGAAGTTCTCGTTGCCCGAGTCTTCTCCGCAGGCGTGGGACGAGTTTGTGAGGTCGCTGTAGGCTGTTTGACGGCTGTTTGCACACTGCGAAGCAAAATGCACGTTTTTGCACGCTCGTTTTCTTGGCTGTATGGAGGCTTTTGCAGACTTTTGGAGTATAAACTATAAACCGAAAATAATACACATGAAACATTTTCTTATTTTATTGAGAAACTGTTTTGAATTGATTTAAGAATAATGTTATAGGGCTACATACAATTCAGAATCAGCCGGTCAATTGGAAAAATGTTATATCTTTAAAGGTACCAAACAATAAAGTTATGACACAGTATCCAACCGACCTGACTGAAAAACAGTGGCAAGTTATAAAAAATATTTTAGAGCCGCAAGCGAGGAACCGAAAACATCCGCTTAAAGAGATAATGAATGCCATCCTTTATATCAACAAGACCGGCTGCCAGTGGCGTATGCTTCCTTCTGACTTCGCCCCTTGGCAAACCGTCTATTACTACTTCCGCAAGTGGAAGCTTGAAGGTGTGTTTGAAGAGGTGATGGATGCCTTGCACTCCCTTATCCGTAAACAGGCGGGACGGGAGGAAAGCCCCAGTCTTGGCATCATGGATTCCCGAAGCGTAAAGACTTCCCATCATGTTGATTCTGACCGCGGTATAGACGGGAACAAGAAAATCAAGGGACGGAAAGAGCACATCATTGTCGATACGCTTGGCCTTCCGTTAGCCGTTGCAGTCCATAAAGCCAGCCTGCATGACAGCAAGGTCGCCCCACAAGCCATAGAGAAACTCGCTTATAAATTTCCGCGTCTGGCTAAAATCCTGGCGGATGGAGGCTACAGGGGAGGTTTGGCTGACTGGGTCAAGAAGAAATTCGGATGGATATTGGAGGTCGTGCTCAGACCGGACGAATGTCCGTCCAAATTTCAGGTACTGCCCAAACGCTGGATTGTGGAACGCTCTTTCTCATGGCTGGAAAACTTCAGAAGGCTGACCATCGATTACGAATTCCTTGCTGAAACCGCAGAAGCTATGGTACAGATTGCATTCATCCAAATCATGCTTAACAGATTTATCGAATGAAATCAAAACAGCTTCTAAAATATTTTTTATAACTTGCCACTGTTTTTCAGTCAGGTCGGTTGGATACTGTGTCATAACTTTATTGTTTGGTACCTTTAAAGATATAACATTTTTCCAATTGACCGGCTGATTCTGAATTGTATGTAGCCCTATAACATTATTCTTAAATCAATTCAAAACAGTTTCTTAAATAAATGACTGACATGAAAAATATATGGATTTTCTCGTTGATTGTCTTTTATTCCCTTTTGGGATATGGTCAATCGTATAAATTTTACACTACCGATAAAGAGCTTTCAAGTAGCTTGATAAATCAAATCTATCAGGACAAGGATGGTGTAATATGGGTTGCTACAGAATATGGCCTCAATCGTTATGACGGAGTTAAGTTCACAATATATAAACATGATATTGATAACCCCCATTCTTTGATGAACAACTATGTGAAGAATATTTTTGAAACCAGTAATGGGGATTTGATTATCTGTACGTTTTCCGGTATCCAGAAGTACAATCCTTTGACTGATGATTTTTCCCTCCCGGCTAGAACTGTCGTGGATGAGACATTTGTAAATGTTGTCGGTTCGGTCATGGAACGAAAAAATGGAGAAATATGGATTGCTTCCCCTACACCCGGTAAACTTATTGTAAAGGATGATGAACTGGTTGTGGATTTCCTTGATTTGCCGATACCGGACAATCACTTTCCCGATCAGTATGTTGAAGATAAAGAAGGAAATATTTGGATAGCAGTCGGTGGTGTTGGAGTTTATAGGATAACACCAGAAAATGAGGTAACTTTATATCTGAAAAACATTCATAAATTGCATGCTTTGTGCCTGTGTAAGGATAATGATGGAAATCTTTTTGTGGGTAGTTTGGGGCAAGGTCTATACAGATATAATGTACAGCTGGATGATTTTGAACATATTTCATATAATAGTGAAGCGCTTCCTGTAAAGTTTTTGATGGAGAAAAGTCCTAATGAGATATATATAGGGACGGACGGACAAGGAATTAAAGTTTATGACAAGAAAAAAAATACAATAGTTGATTATTCGATAGAGTTTTATTACTTGAATCTGAATAAATCAAAAGTGCATACAATGTGGACGGATAAAGATGGAAGCCTATGGATTGGTTTATATCAAAAGGGTATTTTGTACCAACCTGTAAATACGAATAATTTCAAATATCTAGGCCTTAAATCAATTTATAAAAATATCATTGGAGATTGTTGCATTACTTCTATATTAAAGGATCGGGACGGATTTCTGTGGGTTGGAAGTGACAATGATGGTATTTATCGTATATCAAAAGATAAAAATCATAGTTTGCATTACTCCATGACAGGAAATCAGAAGACGCTTTCTGGGGCCATTCTTAGTTTATTTGAAGATTCAAAATCAAATTTGTGGTTTGGTTCCTATACAAAGGGAGTAGGTAAAATTGATAAGAGAACAGGTAGATGTATCTTGTTTGGACAATTGAAAAGTAATGATGGAAATCCTATTCCTGCCGTTTTCGCCTTTGCTGAAGATAAGGAAGGACGTCTTTGGATAGGTGCGACTGATGGTTTGTATTGTTATGATTTGAATTCGGGGCAATTGAAGCTTTTCAGTGAGATGAGTGGAAAAGTTATCGCATGGATTAATTGCTTGCATTATTCATCGTCTAAAAATAAATTGTTTGTTGGGTCTTATGGAGGCCTTGATTGTGTAGATTTGGATTCTGGTATTTTCTCCAGTAAAAAAATTATAAGTACGAATGCTGTGCATTCTATATGTGAAGACAAGAATGGTATCATTTGGACCGGGACATCTGAAGGTATATATTCCTTTGATGTGAAGCATGAAAAGGTAGAAAGTTATACTGTTAAGGATGGCTTGCCAAGTGATGTTATTTATGCAATTCAATGTGATGATAATAACAGGTTGTGGATAAGTACAAATTCTGGAGTTTCTTGCTTTCATCTGCATGACAAACAATTTGTTAATTATTATGTAGGTGACGGGTTGCAAGGGAATGAGTTCTATAAAAACTCTTCATATAAAGATTCTGATGGAATAATTTATTTTGGGGGAATGAATGGTTTGACTTATTTCAAGCCGGGAGAAATCTTCAGCCCCAACAAAAAATGGAATGTCCGGATTTCTGATTTTTATGTATTCGACAAGACTGTGAGGACAGGTATACGCTCAGGGGGTAAAGAGATAATTGACAGATCTATATTTGAGGCTACAGATTTCTATTTGTCATATAAAGATAATACATTCAGTTTGGAGTTTTCAACGGTAGAATTGAATAAACCGGAACGTTTGGTTTATGTGTATTCTTTTAATAATGGGGATTGGATTAATCTTCCGCATGGGATTAATCGGGTGTCTTTTAGTAATTTAACTCCTGGTGAATATACTTTTCGCATTAAGGTGAAGGACGGAATGATGGAATCGGATGTGAGGGAATGTACGATTCATATATCTTCCCCCTGGTGGGCAACGGTATGGGCTAAGATTTCTTATTTCGTGCTTGCTCTAATTATTATAGGAGTTGGTATATATAGATTTAAACGTCATCTGCATTATAAGAAAGAGAGAATTGAGCATCTCCATGCTGTAGAGATAAATAATGCCAAGCTTCAGTTCTTTATTAATATTGCACATGAAATCCGTACTCCATTATCGTTGGTGGTTAGTCCGTTATTGGGCCTGATGAAGACGGATAAAGATGAGTCAAGGCAGAAAATCTATAAAACAATTTATCGGAATACCCAGCGCCTTCTGTTATTGGTCAATCAGTTAATGGATATTCGAAAAATTGAAAAGAACCAAATGAAACTGACTTTTCAAAAGATTGATATTGTCCATTATATACGTCAGATTTGTGAGTCATTCAGTATACAGGCTTCAGTCAAGAATATAGCCTTGAATTTTAATACACATGGATGTGAGAATCTGGACTTATGGGTAGACCCGGCTTATTTTGACAAGATTATAATAAATATATTATCCAATGCCTTTAAATTTACGAAGGAGGGAAGTATCGATATTGATTTGTTTATTGCCGGGCAGCAGGAGGGGGCTGTTTCGGTAGCACAATATGCCAAAATCCAGATAACAGATACAGGTATTGGTATTGACGAAAAGGAATATGAACATATATTCGAAAGATTTTATCAGGTTCATAATAATTTAAGTACGGCTGGTACGGGTATCGGTCTTCATTTGGCGCAATCATTAGTAAAACTGCATCATGGTGAAATTTCTGTCGGAAGGAATGTCAATGGATTGAATGGTACCACATTTACTATCGAGATACCTTTGGGTGATTCCCATCTGAGCCAGGATGAAATTTGTGGAGAAATAGAAAAAGGAGAGACGATAATTTCGCCTGCTACGGATATGGAAGTACCATTGTTGGAAAATCCGGATCCGGAAAAGAATCTTCATGTTAGAAGAAAATGGAAAGTGTGTATCGTTGAGGATGATGATGAAATCCGGAAATATATAAAGGACGAACTTTCTGTGGCATATCATATAACAGAATACAATAACGGGAAAGAGGCCTGGTCGGGTATCTTGAAGGAAATTCCGAATTTGATAATAAGTGATGTCATGATGCCAGAGATGGATGGTTTTACATTATGCGAAAAGATTAAGCAAAATGTAAATCTGAATTATCTTCCTGTCATTCTGTTGACTGCCAAGACTACGGATGAGAGTACTATAAAAGGGTTGGATATCGGTGCTGATGCATATATAACCAAGCCATTTAATATTGCTATCTTACATAAAACGGTGGAAAATCTGATTCTCAAACACCAGAAGATGCAGAATATCTTTACCGGCCGGCAAGGACAGGATGATAAATTGGACAAGTTAGAGGCAAAATCGCCCGATGAAAAACTTATGGAACGAATAATGAAAGTGATAAATGACAATCTGAGCAATCCGGAACTGACTGTAGACGTGATTGTAAATGAGGTCGGTATCAGCCGTTCCCATCTGCACCGGAAGCTAAAAGAACTTACCAACCAGCCGACCAGACAATTTATCCGTAATATCCGATTGAAGCAAGCGGCACAACTTTTAGCCGACAAGCGCCATTCCATTGCGGAGGTTGCACAGATGACAGGATTCTCTAATCCTAATAATTTCTCGACTCTCTTTAAAGAATTATATGGGGTTACCCCTTCTGAATATATGGAACAACATCTGCAGGAAAATAAATAAAACTAATCTCAGTATCAGCCCTCCTTCCCATTAGAGACAAAGGAGGGCTGACTTTCTCTAAATCAAAGCGATAACATTCATAATAAGCACTTTCTGGCAGAGTATTATTGATGTGTTTTCCTGGTAGAAGTTTGATGTCATTCCCAAACTTCTTGATATGAAATATGGGTTTGAGACATTTCAAAAGCCTTTTGAAACGTAAAAAGATAAAATGAAACATTTATAGATGGACGCGACACGTAATAATTCTGTGTTCTGATTCTACATTTCTAATTTTGTGTTGAAAGATTTTTTTTCTATGCTTGACAATCGTGTTTGTAGAAGATGTTAAACAATGTTTCAATATTAATCTTATAATTAGTTGTATGAAAAATGTAAAACGGAAAATTCAGAAAATTCCTTCCTTACTGTTCTGGATGCTGTTATGCTGTCTTACAGCTTCGGCCCAACAAGGGATGACAGTAAGAGGTATTGTGCTTGATGATGATGGTGAAGGTATCATAGGTGCTTCCATTGTCGTAAAGGGCAATAAATCGATTGGTACAATATCCGATTTTGACGGAAACTTTCAATTGACGGTCCCTAATGAGAAGTCGATTCTTGTCATCTCTTTTGTCGGGATGAAGACAAGAGAAGTCAAGGTTTCACGGAGTAACATGCGGATTACTTTGGAAGATGATTCCCAGGAACTGGACGAAGTTGTAGTAGTCGGTTATGGGCAACAGAAGAAGGCCAGTGTCGTAGGGGCTATTACTCAGACTACAAGTAAGGTGCTGGAACGTTCCGGAGGAGTTTCGGACTTAGGTTCTGCATTGACCGGTAATTTGCCCGGTGTGGTAACAACCGCAAGTACAGGTATGCCGGGTGAGGAAGACCCACAGATTTTGGTTCGTGGTATGAGCTCGTGGAACAATACAGCTCCGTTGATATTGGTGGATGGTATTGAACGTCCAATGGCTGGTATTGATATCAACTCGGTAGCCTCTATCTCTGTATTGAAGGATGCATCGGCAACTGCTGTATATGGTGTAAAGGGCGCGAATGGTGTTATCTTGATTACAACCAAACGTGGTTCTGAAGGTAAGGCAACAATCAATGCCAATGCAAGTATGGCATTCAAGATTCCGTCCAAACTGCCCAACAAGATGGATTCCTATGACGCTTTTGCCTTGCGGAACAGTGCTATAGAATATGAATTAGGTCTGGTTCCTGATTCATGGACATATATGGTGCCGCGTGATATCATGAATAAATATCGTAATCCGGCAAATCTTGAAGAAGCGGAACGATATCCTAATGTAGATTGGAATGACTGGATGTTTAAGGATTATGCAATCTCGGAGAATGTGAATGTAAGTATTCATGGAGGTACACGTTTTGCAAAATATTATGCTGCAGTAGACTATCAGCACGAAGGTGACTTGTTCAAGGAATATGATAATGGGCGTGGCTATTCTACTACTTATGGCTATGACCGAATCAATATGCGTAGTAATCTGGACTTTCAACTCACGAAGACCACTTTACTTAAAGCTAATATTGCAGGTTCTCATGGAGTAAAAAAAGGTCCACGTACCGATTATGAATATAATATATGGGGAAGTGCATATACAACCCCTCCTAATGTATTTATCCCTAGATATTCGGATGGGAAATGGGGCTATGACCCGATAGACAATGCTAATAACTCTGTGGCGCAATTAGCCTTGGCTGGACAGAATACACGAACCACAACACGTCTTACAACAGACTTTATATTGGAACAGAAACTTGATTTCTTGTTGAAAGGTTTGAGTGCTAAAGCTTCTATTTCATGGGATAATGTGTTTTATGAACAGAATAGAGGTGTTAATGCCGGAGGTACGGCTTTGTATAAATACATTAATCCTGATACTGGAATCCCGAGCTATAATCCAGCTGTCGGTTCTCAAGATTTTGATCCGCGAGAACAAGTTGCATGGACTGTAGAAGGAGGATCAGTCGAAAAACTATTGACGAGTGCAGGTGTCAACCACGAATACATTGTTCGTTCCGGTTCTCATAATTGGGAATTTTGGAGAGGTTGTACCCCAAAATTGATAGAGAAGACTGGAGCTATCTTGGATTAAAATAACAAAGTCTAAATATAATTGATGTTGCTATGATATTTCAGATTTATCTGATAAGAATTAAGATGACTATATCGTAAGCATTCGAAGAAATGCACCTTTTACACTTTGAGGTTTGGTTGTAGCT